>JACCDO011559694.1_pt1 | contig 12884 bp, 4 predicted proteins | sample 7446101 | NCBI WGS metagenome assembly JACCDO01 (sample SAMN15323440, study PRJNA562643) | freshwater metagenome | isolation source: river surface water | place: USA:Blue River Watershed | collected 2017-08-16
ACACTTGTCTAAATGTACATGTGCGTCTACAAATCCAGGAATAACAATAGCGCCAGCTGCATCAATATTATTGTAAGAATTAGATTTAGATTCTTCGATCCCATCAAACACAGTACCATCGGAGGAATTGCAAATACTGGCAATTCTGCCGCAAGGTGTACTTAATATATCCCACAGTCCATTTCTATTCAATAATTTTGCTCTTCTGATAGCAACAGGTAGTTGATTACCACTATTACTATTCTTTGCTTTCGATGTTGCGTACATCGGACATGCCGGTGGCATCGTAGAAGCCGCTCTTTGATCAATTACTGATGGATTAACAAATTTCGCATCCATAGCATCCAATTCTTCAACCACACGTTGCAAATTGATCTCAAAGTCGTCTGCAACAACATCTGTTCTCGAAGACAATGCAAGAACTTTCATTTTTGCTTTGGTGTCGGCAGTGCCAAAAACAAGCCGTCCCACAGATCGATCGCCAACAACTCTACCGACAGTGTCTCTGCATTCATCAAAGTTTCTTGGGAATTCAGAAGTGATAATATGAGTTGCAATTTTGTCTGGGTCGATCAATCTTTCAAATAGTTGTAATCGGGGTGAATTCAAGGCAACAGGCCATACTGTTGGAATCATGACATAAACCTTACTCCACTCCTCTGGACCAAGCATTTTTTTCCATTTAATCATTGCGGGTAGTATCGCTCTCGCTTGACATAAAGTTGCCTCAGACATAAAAACTCTAATTTTAGCAAATGCTTCACGAGTAAATGATAGGAATTGTTCAATATCAAATGTCCCATTTTTGACTATCTCGTCGATAAAATTAACGTAAGTATTTGCCAAACTAAGCAGTTGTTCCTTCAATGCTGCATCTTTACTGGAACTTGTCAATGCATCTTTGAAATTTTCAATATTTGATTTTAGTTCTGTAACTTTACCTTTCCATGAAATATTTTTTGGGTTATTGAAATGTGGTGAAAGAATAACAAATAAGCATAAACTCATGTGTGAAAGAGCTTTAAACATTTCATAGTTACTCGATACTGTTGGGGCAATTTTATGTTGACTTCCGTCACGCAAATACAAGGTAAATGTACTACCTACGCCTTCAAATCCTGGTTCATAATCACTCGCTATTATCAAGGGATAAATATTTCTTCCACAATTGTATATGAAACCTTTGTAGTTCTCTCGCATAAAAGCATTCATTTGTCTTGCACACAGTTGTAAGTGTCTATCAGGATCGCCTCGGTAGCTTACAACCGACACTAATTCACTCAGTCCTAAACTTAATACTTCGTCACTCATTTTCATATCATGCAATCGGGATATAGTGTTGCGTTCATCTTCGCTGCGATATAGCGGTTGACACTCAAAATTATTCATGGTTTTAATGCAGCAGTAAGTGTTGCTTGGACTAACTTATAACTTGTTGCAAGAGCGAGTTACTTAAAGAATAACTTATTGGAGATGTGATTTGTTGAAAGAGTAACTTATTGATGAAGTGAGTTGCCGAAAGAGTTGCTTCCTCAGTAACTACCTATTTCACGTAATCGGCGACTTTCAAAAAATGGTACCGTATATGCTTGCGTCACGACGGTCACATCGAGTCGAGTCGGCCAAATTGCACCGGATCCACGGAGTCGGTATTAATAGAAATGTGGAAGTGCCGTATTAGAGCTGTATGGATTAGTTAATTTCGTTAAAATTGGTCACTTATACGTGCATGACAAAGCTAAATCTTGCAGCTATTAGAAGTATTCCTTATACATGTGAATCCACACCCTAATCCAAGTTGTGAATAATATATTTACAATTACTGAATTGCTGCCTTGCTTGTTATTCTCTATTATTATTATCATACATCATTTATAGTGCTTGTGCCGAGAATGGATGAACCACCTCGAAAAGAAAAAATTATTTCTAAAAAAATATAAAAAATCAGTTGTTGGAAAAAATTGAGTCCCATGCAGAACGTGAAGGTAGCTGTGCGATGCAGGCCGCTGTCCTCTAAGGAAATAGCTCGTGGTTGCGCGGAAATTGTGAAAATTACGAATAATAATATTACGATTAACACTCCGAGTGAAATAAATGAAGGGGCTCATAATTATACATTTGATCATTGTTACTATACGGATTCGACTCAAGTTCAAGTGTATAAAGACTTGGGAGAGCCTATGTTACTAAAGGCTTTAGATGGCTTTAACGGGACATTATTCGCATATGGACAAACAGGTAGTGGTAAATCATTTAGTATGATGGGTTCGTATGTTGACGGGGATGAACTCAATAAAGGAATAATTCCGAGGTTGAATGTCGATCTCTGGGCCAAGTGTCAAGATAAACTAGGCACTCTTAATGTTGCGAATGATAATACGAAAATACTCGTCTCTATTTCATTTTTAGAAATTTATAATGAAAATATTAAAGATTTATTGAATCCTAATGATAAGATTCAACTCAAAATAAGAGAAAGCCCTGATCAAGGAATATATGTAGAAGGGTTGTGCGAATTGATAGTTAAAGATGCGATGTCAATAAGTAGATTAATTGATCAGGGGAATACTGTACGAAGGGTAGCTGCGACGAATATGAATGAGCAATCGTCGCGATCACATTCTGTTTTCACAATTAAAGTTGAACAAAAGACAAATACAGAGTTAGAGGGCGGTGTGACGCGTGAACAAATAGTGAAAGCAAAATTGAATTTAGTTGATTTAGCTGGATCTGAACGTGCAAATAAAACTGGTGCCACTGGATCTACCTTAAAAGAAGGTGCTAATATCAATATGTCTTTGATGGCTTTAGGAAACGTCATCAACGCTTTGTCAGAGTCTACAGTGAGCAAAGGGCAAAAGAGACACATACCTTACCGTGATAGTAAGTTAACTAGACTATTACAAGAATCTTTAGGTGGAAACTCTGCAACTGTTATGTTGGCGGCTATTTCCCCTGCAGATTATAATTATGACGAAACACTGTCAACATTAAAGTATGCTCATCGAGCAAAGAGTATTGAAAATGTGGTAGTGCGTAACGAGGATATGCAAGAAAGAATGATTCGTGATTTAAAAAATGAAATAGAAAATTTAAAAAAGCAATTACAAGGTGGTGGAGGTGGTGTAGTAGACCATGAAGCAGAGAGAAAATTAAAAGAATTGCAGGAAGCACAAAAAAGTGCTTGGGAAGAAAGAGAAAGATTATCGAAACAATTGGAAGAAGAACGACAATCAAACATGAACACAGTAATATCGAATATGATGACTACTGTCAAGGACCAAAAAGTGAATATTATGAAGAATATCAAGAGATTAACGAATGAAAAGGCGAATATTACCAAGAAGATGAAGTTGTATAAAGACTCGAATGATGGTTTGCGAAGTAAATTAGATGAGTTAATGGTAGAGTACCAGACTCGGCAAGCGGAATATGACAATTTAATTGGTCAAAAAGATACCGAAAATAGTTCCTTACTAGAATCAATCGGGAATGACATGGCTAGGTTACTAGAGAATATTGAAGCCAATAAGAATGAATGGGTCAAAAGACGCGAAGAATTGCGAGCATTAAAGGATAGTTTGGATTCGATAGAGGAGGAAATTACTAGTGAAAGAGGGGAGTTGGTTGCCACCGCCGGTTTATTGGATCAGAATGATAAGTTGCGTGCACAGATTGTTGAGGAAGAAAGATCGAAAGCCAAAGAGTTGATTGAGCAAGAGGTTGCAAAAGCGAGAGCATTATTAGATATAGAAAAAAGTGCGCTAGAAGGTGATCTTGAAACAAAACATTCAGAAGAAATATTAAAACTAACGGAAACTATTAAGTTGTTAGAGATTAAAATAGATGGGCTACAGAATAGCCATGAAGATGCCTTGACTAAAAACAAGGCACTGCAGCGGTACATCGATGATATCGAGGGTCGTATGACTGATGCGGAAGTCTCACTAGAAACATTAACTGCTGAAAATAATACTTTTAATGAAGAAATTCAAAAATATAAAAATAATGAACAGTCTCTAGAAGCTGTAATCAAGTCACTGAATGAAAAGATTGAGCAAATGATGCGGGAACACAAGGAACAGCTGGAAATGGAACGTGATCATAGAGAAAATGATAAAATTAAACTTTTTGAACTATTAATGACAAAGTTTAATGAAGATAATAACACATTGATGACTAAGTATAAGGACAACCAAAAGTTGTTGGCATCTGCAACTAGCGACATAATACAGTTGTTGCAAGAGAACAAGAGCTTGAAATCTTCCCTAGAACAAGCACTAGCATATGAAAGACGCATACATAAGTGAATAAATATTGTACGTTTTGAAATATTTATATATTTTATATTTTTTTATATTTTTTTTTTCTCGACCTACATCCAAAGAGGGAAAAATACCAAAATTATGGTACCTACCAAGGAGTTAAGGAGTTCCCAAGGAGGAGTAGGGAAAATAATATGGTGGACTACAAGAAGTGGGACTCGCTGTGCGTCTCTGATGAGGAGGGCAGCGGGGATGAGCTGGTGCCGCGAGTGACTCGGCTAAGTGAGGGAAAGAGTATAACTATCGGACCAAAGGGAGCAAGTATAGTGGAGAGTGTGTCGCAAGCGATGAAACCAATTAGTTCGAATAATAGTGAGTGGTGTAAAAACGGCGCTAAATTTGACAATTATATGTGGTCACAAGACAGAAAAGAAGTGGTTCTTCGAATAGTTATCGCTGATACTGTAAATGTAAAAGGTTCTGAATTGAAAGTAATTGTGAAAGGGAAACAATTAATAGTGAGACATAAAGATCGCATAATATTTGAGAAAGTACTAAAATATGAAATTGATAAAAGTACTTACGATGTAAATAATGGTGTGATTGACGATTGGGAATTAATGACATGTGATCATTTGAGGCTACTAGTTATAACGTTTACGAAGCTATCACCTATACCAAATGCATTTATTTGGTGGAAATGTTGCTTTGAAGGTGATTCAGAAATTGATGTAAGTGCTATTCCAGGAAGAACAAGTAACTTTAATTTTGCAGCGGCATTAAAAGAAGCTGAGTCAGAATTCAGTAAAAATCATTATGACTAGATATTTTAAATGATTATATACATCATTAATACAAATTCACTCTAATGCATCTAAATTTAGATCAGTAACTTGAGTGCTTGTTATTGTGGCCACGACGTTTTGTGGAGCATCAACTGCTGATAGAGTAGATAGGAAAACATCCGCTTCCATAGCGGTAATATGACTAGCATGGCTTTCAGCTGCAGAAATTAATGTAACTTTCTTTTCAACCATCATTTGTAAGAACTCGCTGTGCTTATGCCTGTTGCTCTGCACAACACCTGACTTAATACAGTTCATCATAAAGTCGTTAAACATGGAAACCATTTGAAGTTGATTTGCCTTTGCTCGAGTATGTAAAATGTACTCTATAGATTTGCGATAGTATGGTGAAGATGCACCAGACACTATGTTATACTCGATGATTTCAAACATTTTTGTAAATATAATTTTGACGTCGCTTGGGTTCATCGATGGAATAGCTAAAAGGTTATCAAATGTAGTCAGTGGATCTAATGAACTAGCTGTAAACGCCTTTAGCAACGCTTTTTTTGTCATTTCTTCCATATTATCTTCAATAACCATTTCTACTTCCTTGGATTCTGATACTTCTTGTCGGGCGTGCTTCGGTGCGCGTTTCGTGTCATCACCATCTTCACTAATGGTTAAATCGGTCCAATAGGTCCGCTTTTTGGTTGCCTTTTCATCCGTTTCTAACGGAAATAACTCTGTAACTTTTTTGACGTTATCTTGTATTAACTGTTTTCTTGAAGCTAATGAGTTGGATTGCGAAATTATTGTGAACGGATCAGGCAGTAACTCATTTACTGGAATGGCGATAGGATTACGTAAAACTTGTTGTTGTAATTGGTGTAAGAATGTATGAATAGAATGATTGTACGGTGTGATGAGGCGACGGGAAGGAGCAATTGTCATAGAATCCACTAATGAACTCATGGCAGTTTTTTGTTCCTCGCTCATTTTTCGAACCGTTGAAGAGTTTAAAAACGATTGAAAAACGAACATGTTGGAGTCTTCCTGACATGGTAATCGATGAACTAGAAGTGTCCCATCATCTTTTTCGGGCGGAGAAATCACTACTAATACTGGATCGGCATCATCTTTTTTTACATATCTAGCAATTGCAACTTTGTTTAATTTTCTCATTGCAACGGATAGTTGAAGAATTGCAAATTGGGCCCTACCAGCGTATGATAAGTCATCTAAACTTGCATTTGCAGACTTTTCACTATCACTCACACCTTGTAAAATTAAAGTTTTATCTAGATATTGGTACTTGGGAACCTTTTCCTTGAGTTGAAAGCCTAGAAGTTGCATCTTGCATGCACCAGGTACAATAAAAATGCGCGCATCAACGCTTGCCTCTGGGATATATGTTGTGCCGTACTTGTAGCCTTTGGTGGTGTCACTAACATCAATCTCTCCACACATATCCTCGGGTTCATCGCTTCTGCGGTACGATGTATCACGAATGACCGCTGCAGGTGCAGGGATAATTGAACTACCAGTGTCATTACTACCGTGAGACAAATCTACCTTTTCTGGTTTGACCTCTTTTTTAGATACTGGTTTTTTTGCACTTGATATTTTGCCCCATATTTCACAGCTTATTTTTATCGTGGGAGTTAATTCGAAATAAATTTTAGATTTCACTGGTTTTACACCAAAACCAATTCGTTGCGCAGTTAGATATAAAGAATCGCCTACATTTTCCACCTCCATAAACATCCCACCAGTTTGCTCGGCTACACTTTTAAGACATAATTGATTTTCCCTTTTTATTTTTGACGAGCTTTCATTAGCTTTGCCAATAAATGCGATGTAGGTGAAAATAAAATTTGATTTCATGGACTCCACCAATGATTCTAAATCATCAAAACCGGTAAATGCGTTCTCGCCATCGGTAAGCAATATCATATTACGATTATACTTTTTATCTGCATTGAATCGTAGCAAACAATCTAGTCCAGTGGCTATTCCATCCACTAAATCACTTTCTTCAATACCAATGTTGACTTTATCATTGATTAGATTCAGTATCTCAGCGCCAGGATTGGGTGCCATTGCAAATATTTCATTTACATTACTATACCCACCTTCGTTCGTATTAAGGTAGTTATTAGTCGTCTTGTCACCGTATGTGAATATCCCATACTCCGTAGTTTTTTTATCAATATTCATACTAATATGATGCATAATTATAGCTTTTGCAAGATCAATTTTGGCAAGTTTTGAACTAGTTACTGGCGCACGCATACTCTCTGCAACATCCACGACAAAACATTGCATTGTCTTTTGTTGCCACATTTTTATACTATAATTTAAATTCAAAATTTAAACTGGAATTTCAGTTTATGACGATAATATGCCCGACCGAGGATGCTGCGGCAGACCCTTCAATCTGAGCAAAACTTATACCAGTTGCGCAGTGAGTGTGTCGCTCGCACCCACTTAACACGTGTTTCTCTACGTACTCACTTATGACTCTCGCTGAGCTCGCTCGTCGACGCTCGACCGATTTCCGGTTCAACAATCAAGGGTGTGGCTGATTAAAATATGAGAAGAATAATTCTTGCAGTTAGGGTGCATGTAAGTGATATGACCCGGTTTGGTTGCTTGTCTATTATTACGACCTTAACGCTAATGGTCTCATCGTTTTGTTGACACCTGTAATAACTGATTCTTTACATATTTTCATAAAAGAAGAGCACGCTCAATAGGATCCCAATACTAACAAGTCAGTACCTACTGGTTCTAGTGGCAATATATTATGATGATCACACAATAGACATTTGGCCCGTAGTAACCGGTATCGAGGGTGTGGAGTCTCAAGTGAGACAAACTTCCCGTTTCCAAAACCAAACTAATTAAAAAAAAATTACACCTAACGGGCGATATATTGAAATGAGTTATTTATATTAAGGATTAATCAGTCACTTCAGAGACAGACAGTCTAAAAGGCGAATCTATAATGATAGTCGGCACGCGTCATGCCAGAGTTGAAGCGAATAATCAGGATGAAAAGAAATTGGGTAATTTACTTGAATTTTATGTTGGTTTGAAAGGATCAGGAACTTCACGTAGGGACAATGTAGAATATTTGGATAGTGCTATATTTGTTAGTAGAAATAATCGCAAAAAATTGTCGGAAGATAAATATAAAACTGGATTATTAGACATCGACAAGGATGAATTGAAGCGAGAAGTTGCATCGGAACTTGAGAAATATTATTTTTCGACGAATTCGCTTAAGTGTAACCATGAGAGAGTTGGTAAAATTCTTCATCCATTAGATGTACCACAACATGATGTTATTGATGACGACGATGATGATGAAGGCGAATCTCAAACTTACAGTTATTCCACTAAATCCACTAAGTCGAAATTAAAAGGCTCTGAAAAGTTAGTCAGACAGCGAAAAATAAAAGATTTAAATTCCCATGTATCAAAAACTACTTCGTATTCTGATTTAGTTGGATACAAAGATGAATATAGAGTTCAATATCATAATATTAATGAAATAATCAAACGAGAAGGAAAATATGCTTCTTCATTCCGAAATAGTGTGAAAAGTAGAGGTAATATGGATGACATAGATGACGATCCATACAGTCTAACGTATCCAGAAGACTTTGCCGAGTTAACTCCTCGCAAGGCAATGTTAAGGGAGTGTTTGAAACAAAATGTAATACCATTTGCAATACGGGAATTACTTATCAGTGCAAATCATGGTAATGGGTATGACCAGTACGAGCTTGATGATTATAAATTGACTAAAATCAATTTAAAAAATAAAGGTTTAGGTGATGCTAAAGGGAAATGTTTAGGGGAAGCACTAGTTTTATGTCACGATATAACTTCTCTGGATATATCAGGGAATAGATTTACAGATGATAGTATGCAACTGATACTAGATTCGATACTGAAGTCGCATACACCACTAACGTCCCTCAATTTGAGCGATAATAAATTAGATAATTTAAGCATTGATATGCTGAAAGAGAATTGTTCATCCGACGATTGTAAACTACAAGAGCTATTCCTTTCGAAATCAGATATTGATGACGGAGAATGCGCAGACTTCATGAGGTCGCTATACTACAATAAAAGCATAACATCATTAGATCTATCAAATAATCTGATTGGTGATAAAGAAGAATATAATGATATAATCCCATCGTTTGTAACTGGTGGGGTAGGAATCGCAGAATGTCTAACACTCAATAACGTGCTCACTTATTTGGATTTATCGTGGAATAATATCAGAAAAGAATCTGCTCTTACCTTAGCGAAGGCGCTTGGAACAAATCAAACATTGAATGTATTGATATTAAAACAGAATAATCTTGGGGATGTCGCCGGTCAGTATCTCGCTCATTCATTGCGTTCGAATCATTCTCTTGTCAAGGTAGATGTATCCTTTTGTAATATTTTCCCCAAGGGGACATTAACATTTGCAAACGTATTAGAGCAAAATACTACTGTAACCGAGTTAAATTTAAATGGAAATTGTATAGGTAAACATGGTTGTAAGTATTTACTGCGTTCTATGCGCGAAGCGTGTAAAAGCAATCGTAAACTGATCATTAGTTACCGTGATTGTAACACCATCTATCACGAGCCCGGCTTGTTTGATTATTATAATCCTTCTGGATCGTATGAAGTGGATCTTGATGCGCCTTACCAACATGCAATTGCGTCATATCTCTTGATTATAGCAAATGCAAAGTCTAATGCAGAGTTTCACCATATAAAGTACAAGAGTGATATTTTTACTCACTCATGGGAAAATATTAATTTGAAACGTAACCGACTGGACAGTGTACGAGCTGATCCTTGGTACAAATACGTGCAAAGTGTTAATCATATGGTTGATGTAGGAAGGAAACTAGGTGCAAATGACGAGTCCATGTCCGAGTCTCAGCACCGGAAGGCCCACGACGCCCTCAAGTTATTGAGTAAGTGCATGAAATTAAATTTTTCCGACTCGGTTATCTCTAAAGTGTATCACTTTTTATTGGATGTTCTTCCTGCTGATCGTAGCGACACGGCGTCATTATTTGGACAAATATTTCAGGCAATTTTTAAGATTGTTGATGTTGATCATTCCGGTTTACTTGATGTAAATGAACTGGGAAACTGTTTATTTTTACTAGGAATACCTGGTAAAACCGATCAAGGAGATTGCACGAAGTATGCACGACGAATAATTAAAAGTGTAGATATTGATGGCAATGGTGAGTTAGATGTGGTAGAGTTCGTCAGAATGATGTATGTTAACTACTCGAACCTATCGGCTCCAACACCTCAACCGTTATTGGACGAAACAGGAAAAAAATGGGCATTACCTATGACTGGGGTATTAAAATTTGATTTTTATTGTGATAAACTCCCTCCTTCGGACGCCGAGTTACAGAGCGACGAATCATTGAGTAGTTTCACTTCCACAATATCAGCGGGCTCTTCAGATTCCGACAAAACTGACGCCATTCGAATGAATATAAGTGCCGATGATTTGTTCTTGACGTGTGACCAAGCGGAGACATTAATCAACTCCCTCAAATCACCTAAAGATTCGGTGGTGTCTATTATCGAAACCGTTTTACCAAGAATATCGAATAGTGTAGAGACAACGCGATTCCTTGCACAGAATTTATCATATGCTGAAATGTACCAATTGCGTGTTAATATTGGGTACTCATTGCGTACTTTTGCAGGTAATGTAAGTGGGCATAATTCGTTAGATCTAACTAGGAAAAAAGATAAAAATATTGCAATGCGACTTGCAATCCTCAATAATTTGGATAAGACAAAAGCCCAGTTAGATAATCCAACTCGTGACACCTCACAAACAGGGGATTGGAATAACTTCAGAAATGAGACGTTGAATAAGAAGTATGTAAGAATTACCTCGTCGTTATTGCTTGATGAAATGCCGCATGGTAGGGTATCATTTGACTACGTCTCCACGTTTCGCCCAATACAAGGGATTAAATCTAGTAGCGACCCCGTCCTTAAAGATATTGTTAATCGCATTTTTGACAATTTTGATGCCAAAGAAATGGCGAGGAAAGAGGAAGAGCTGCGGAGAGAGGAAGAGGAGGCATTGCTGAGTAGTGCTGGTTCATCTCCTACTGCATCTCCTGTAGTAAGAGGTAGAAAAACTGGACTCTGGGCTAAAATGGCTCTTGCAGAGGAAAAGAAAAAGAAAAAAGCGATGAAAACAATTGTAAAATCAGACCAGAACAAAGAGAGTTTGTACTGGATTGATTACGTAGACTCTACGTATATCGTGTACAAAGTGGCTCATATCGGCTACATGTTGAGGGTATTGCGCCAGTATCTAAATAATGAAAGAGTCGACAATGCCATCGCTAGTGCCGAAAAATCCGACATTGTTGACATGGTAAATGAGGTTATTCAGATACCGGAAGGGAAAGATGCGCTGTGCAAACCGTTGTATGCAATCGATGTCATGGCTTGTAAAATGGAAGGATTCGCTTATGTGACCTCCAAGTTTAAGAGTGCCAAGTCCGTGTCCAGTGAATACGAATACATTAAAAAACATATAAAACTTGAAGAAAAAGCCAAGCTAGCTTTTGAATGCACTAAATTTGAGGAGTCATTGATGCAACTGGAGGTGTATCTTGTATACAATCTATACTTTTCCTGCTCTCAAGTATTATTCATTGTGAAGCAGTATATATCCAGGAGAGCTCCTGATGTAGTCATAGTGTCATGTGTGGTTCTATTGTTTAACAGAATTGTTGATTTAGAAAATTTTGGTATTATAATGAGCGATGCATGCATAACACCCACACTGAGAGCAGAACTTATTCATAGATTAGGTGTCTTGAACACGTGGTCACCGACGAATCCCGATGTTCATTTCCAGCATTTGAATCTGACCAACCCGGATCATCGAGAGGCGGTAAAACTTTTTGTTAAGTTAGCGAATAGCGAAAGTCCTGCCTTGACGAATAACGGAATCGGTACTAATTTAATTCCTCTTGAGTACTCGATAACACTGCTTGACTCGCTATCTATTTTTCAAAAGGAGTCAGAAGCCACAGCTTGGACATTTCCCAAAACATGGGCTACAGATGATAAGAAGGGAAGCATTAGTAAGTTGGGGTATGTATCTTTTAATTACAATACTTCTTGTGAAAAGGAACCCAATGTGGAAATTAGGCAACAATTGTCGCAACAGAGAACGTTATCTGGTACCAATGGATCTATAGCAGATCCGATAATGCTGTAATAACATTTTTGTAAGTAATGTCATATGTAATACATGTAAGAATACTTCGTTATCACCTGCTTGTTACTTTAGAACTTTGTTGATAGTGTTCCATAGTGATTGATTCGCGGTTTGCTTGAGGATAAAATCAGGAGGAACAGTTACCACCCTCCATTTTCCCTGTTTAATTTCATTTTCAACTTGTCCAACACCCCATTCGATATTATTAAAAACAAATTTGAAATCTAACGGATGCGCTTTTCTATCTGTTACCATTTCTTTTGCTTCACGTAAACCACCTGTATATATACCTCCACCAATATATTTAGAGCTGCCATTTAAGGCGTATTTATGGAACATTATTGCAAGATCGCCACCATCCTCTCCACCCATGTACAAGGTATTACCTTCAAAGACACCTATAGATGGCGCTGTCTCTCCCATAGAAAATGCTGTTGGTCTGTCTACTATGACCCCTTGTGTGCCTTCATCATTGTGATTGTATATAAATATAGCTGCTTTCATAAACAAATGACTGTATTCATTAGGAGATGC
>JACCDO010734724.1_pt1 | contig 12883 bp, 9 predicted proteins | sample 7446101 | NCBI WGS metagenome assembly JACCDO01 (sample SAMN15323440, study PRJNA562643) | freshwater metagenome | isolation source: river surface water | place: USA:Blue River Watershed | collected 2017-08-16
ATGAAAGATTGAATCCAGCACACATCAGTTTATACGTGTCGCTATTTCAATGTTGGAATTACAGAAGATTTCAAAACCCTTTTTTAATCATTAGAGACGAAATTATGCAAGCTTCAAAAATCAGGTCTAAATCTACTTATCATCGTTGCATTCGGGAACTGGATAGTTTTGGTTATATCAAATACCAACCTTCTAAAAATGCAATGACCGGTAGTTGGATTCGAATGATCAATTTTCGAAAAAAGAGCAGTCCCAAATTTGAACTTCACCAAGGACTTCCGACTGAACATCCGAGTGGCACGGCAGAATTAGAAAATCAAATTCACCGCACCAAAAATGAACTTCCGAGTAGTACGGCGAGTGCCAAAAATGGACTTCCCATCGAGCCTTTTAATAAACATATAATAAACATTAACAAACATATAAACTTGATTAGTGCAGAAAATGAATTTTCTGCACAAGAATCTAGCGAAAAATTAATTGAAAATTATGTTGAAAATAAAGTTGCTAAAAAGAGTAATTCTGTAAAATTCACCCCTCCAAAACTCGAAGAAATCTACCTCTATTTTCGTGAGAAAAACGCTCCCGAAATCGAAGCACAAAAGTTCTTCAATTACTTTGAATCGAATGGGTGGAAAATTGGTGGACGTTCTCCGATGAAAAAATGGAAAGCAGCAGCAAACAATTGGATTTTGAATGCAGAGAAATTCAATCCCAAACCGCAAAACCAATCAAACCTGCACCTGAACCAAGACAAAGATTACGATATTCCTCTCTAATGTACCGACACGTCATATTGAGCGAAGTCGAAATAACGTGTCGATTTTTTACGCAACGCGAAAAAAATAAACTATGAAACCCATCTACAGCATCGAAAACAATATCCGTCTCTATGATTTCAAAGCCTGTTTAGAATACATACAGGCCAAGGGAAAAAGAAAATACGGAGAAGAATTTGCCTTACGCAAAGAAGACTTTACCTTGATACGAAAAATCTTGTGTTATGCCATTCGAGACGAAGAAGCGTGTCAGAAATACGAAATTGATTTCCATAAAGGTATTTTACTACTTGGACCTGTTGGTTGCGGTAAAACTTCGCTAATGACCCTTATTCGAGATTTTTTCCCTACTTCCTTTCGTCCAATTTTGAAATCCACGCGACAAGTGTCTTATGAATTCATCAAAGAGGGATATGAAATCATTGATCAATATGGAAAATCAGAGAAGGTGTTTTGTTTCGATGATTTAGGAGTTGAGAGCAGTTTGAAGCATTATGGGAACGAGTGCAATACAATGGGTGAAATTTTGTTGAGTCGTTACGACCAATTCATACAATTCGGAACGATAACACACGTCACTACCAACCTTAATTCAGTTGAACTCGAAAAAATGTATGGAGTACGTGTACGTTCCAGATTGCGCGAAATGTTTAACCTCATCACATTCCCCAAAGAAACCCAAGACAAACGCAGATGATTACAAAAGAGCGAAAGCGATACCAAAATCGAACAACGTCCCTTAGGAAATGTAAACTGGGACCCACATTGATAAGTAAGCGTAAAAATTTCAAGTGTTTGAGCGAAGCGAGTTTTGAAATTTTAGCGTCGTTCGATAGTGGGTAGTTGAATTTCCAAGGACTAGACCTTTTTGTTACTTTTTGGGGCAATGCCAAAAAGTAAAGTACTAAACCGGAAAGCCACATCGTATGTGGCTAAAAAAAACAAAAACTATGAACCAATTCTTAAACCAAATCATTGACTGTCCTCTACCTGACAATCAATATTACAAAGACGTTTACAACAAACGACAAATTGTAATCCACCATACCGTTTCCAACGGAAACGCACAAAACGTAATATCCTCTTGGCAGAAGACCAAAGAAAAAGTAGGCGTTGCTTTTGTGATAGACCGAGAGGGAAAAGTGTATAAAGCATTTAGCAGCGCCCATTGGGCGCACCATTTAGGAACCAAAGAAATCAATAACACCATTTTAAATAAACAATCCATTGGGATAGAATTATGTTCCTGGGGAGCATTGACATTCAAAAATGGAGTGTATTTAAACACTTCAAAAGAGGAAGTTCCAAAAGAAGAGGTTACAACCTATGTTTACCCTTACAGGGAAAACAGGTATTTTCAGAAATACACAGATAAGCAACTTACAAGTTTGAAATTACTATTGCAGTATCTCTGCGAAACCTACAAAATCCCGAATACATACAATCAAGAAATGTGGGATATTTCAAAATCCGCTTTGCGAGGAGATAAAGGAATTTTCACACACGTTTCCTATCGAAAAGATAAAAGTGATTGCCACCCTCAAAAAGAGTTGGTAGAGGTGTTGTCAAATTTATAATTTGTAAGCAGGACGTAATTTTTTTACGTCCTTTTTGATTTATTTTTGTGTTAATTAATGACATGTTTAATTTAAATTAATTCGTTTTAAACTATATTGATAACTTTGGGATATTCAAAAAATAGTTTTAATTTTTGAAATGAAAATCAATGACAAAAGAACTTGACATAGAGAATAGCTTTATTAACAAGCTACAAGACTTAAAATATAATTATCGTCCTGATATTAAAGATAATAAATCATTAGAATTAAATTTTCGTGAAAAATTTGAATTATTAAATCGTGTCAAATTAACTGATTCAGAATTTGAAAGACTTAAAGGTGAAATAATTAAACCTGATGTTTTTGCTTCATCAAAATTACTTCGACAAATAAACTATTTTCAGCGTGAAGACGGTACACCTTTACATTATACATTGGTAAATATAAAAGATTGGTGTAGAAATGAATACGAAGTTATTAATCAATTGAAAATGGACACCGCTAAAAGTAATCATCGCTATGATGTTATGATTCTGATTAATGGTATTCCTGTAGTTCAAGTTGAGCTTAAAACCTTAGAGATAAGCACAAGAAAAGCAATGCAACAAATAGTTGATTATAAAAATGATTCTGGAAATGGCTATTCTAATACGCTATTAAGTTTCATGCAACTTTTTATAGTTAGCAATCGGTCAAACACGTATTACTTTTCTAATAATAAAAATCAACATTTCAGTTTCAATGCTGACGAGCAATTTTTACCAATTTATCAATTAGCAAGTGAAGAGAATAAAAAAATAACAAATTTAGATTCATTTGCTGACAAATTTCTTTCAAAATGTATTTTGGGAGAAATGATAAGTAAATACATGGTTTTGGTTGAAAGCGAACAAAAATTGTTAGTGATGCGACCTTACCAAATTTATGCAGTTAAAGCAATAGTTGATTGCATACATCAAAACCGTGGCAACGGTTATATTTGGCATACAACAGGTAGTGGTAAAACATTAACTTCATTTAAGGCTTCAACACTTTTAAAAGACAATCCTGATGTCGAAAAATGTCTTTTCGTTGTTGATAGAAAAGATTTAGATCGTCAAACTCGAGAAGAATTCAATAAATTTCAAGAAGGTAGTGTTGAAGAAAACACAAATACAGAATCGTTAGTGCGACGTATGTTATCAGATGATTATGCTGATAAAGTCATAGTTACAACTATTCAAAAATTAGGTTTAGCATTAGACGGTACAAATAAGAAAAACTACAAAGAAAGATTAGAGTCTTTAAGTAATAAAAGAATTGTTTTCATTTTTGACGAATGTCACCGCTCACAATTTGGAGAGAATCATAAAGCAATTAAAGAATTTTTCCCAAATGCACAGTTATTTGGATTTACAGGAACACCGATTTTTGATGATAATGCTTCGTACAAAAAAATTGATGGCAAAGAAGCTTCATATAAAACTACGAAAGACATTTTCGAAAAAGAATTGCACGCTTATACCATAACTCATGCTATCGATGATCGAAATGTACTTCGCTTTCATATTGATTACTTTAAACCTGATGGTAATTTACAAGTAGGAAGTAAAAAACATCAGTCTGCTGTTGTAGATAAAATTCTTGATAAACATAATTCTGCTACAAATTCGCGCCGTTTTAATGCTGTTTTTGCAACTGCATCAATTAATGAGGCAATAGAATATTATAATCTCTTCAAGCTTAAACAGACAAAATTAGTTGAACAAGACGAGTTTTATAAACCTCTAAATATTTCTTGTGTTTTTTCTCCTCCTGCAGAGGGAAATAAGGATATTCAACAAATTCAGGAAGATTTAGAACAAGAAAAATACGACAATCAACAAGCTCCAGAAGAAAAGAAAAAAGCTTTAAATTTAATAATTGCAGATTACAATAAACAATTCAAAACGAATCATTCAATAAATGAATTTGATCTTTATTACCAGGATGTTCAAAAACGAATAAAAGACCATAAATACAGTAATTCAGATTATGCTCATAAAAACAAAATTGACATTATAATTGTTGTCGATATGCTTTTGACAGGTTTTGATTCTAAATATTTGAATACTTTATACGTAGATAAAAATTTAAAATACCATGGGTTAATTCAGGCTTTTTCAAGAACAAACAGAGTTTTAAATGATACTAAACCGTACGGTAATATTTTAGATTTTCGTCAACAAAGAGATGCAGTGAATAATTCAATTGCTCTATTCTCTGGTGAAAATTCTGATAGAGCAAGAGAAATTTGGCTTGTTGACCCAGCTCCGAAAGTGATAGAGAAATATGAAAAAGCTGTTTCTACGCTTTCTAAATTTATGGAATCACAAGGTTTGACATGTTCTCCTGAAGATGTAAATAATTTAAAAGGAGATAAAGCTAAAATTCAATTTATAAATCATTTCAAAGAAGTTCAACGACTAGTAACGCAACTAGATCAATATACTGATATTACTGAAGTACAGGCAGAAAAAATTGAAAGTTTATTGCCAAATGAAGATTTGCGATCTTTCAAAAGTGCATATTTAGATACAGCTAAAAAATTCAAAGAAAAACAAGATAAAAAGGAGAAAGAAAAAGATCCTGAACAACAGGAAATAGATTTTGAATTTGTTCTTTTTTCATCTGCTGTTATCGATTACGATTATATACTTGGTTTAATTTCAGAATACACCCAAAAGAAATCTACTAAACAAAAAATGACACGTGAACAATTAATAAATATATTAAGTTCAAGTGCAAATCTTTTAGAAGAAAAAGAAGATATTATTGCTTACATCAATAGTTTAGACCCAAGTAAAAGTTTAAATATTGAAGAAATTAAAAAAGGCTATGAGCAATTTAAAATTGAAAAAACAAATGTTGAAGTTGCTCAAATAGCTCAAAAGCACGAAATAAACATTGATTCATTAAAATCATTTTTAGAAGATATTCTAACTAGAAAAATATTTGATGGTGAAAAATTAAGTGATTTACTTGCTCCTTTAGATTTAGGATGGAAAGCTCGTACTCAAAAAGAATTAGCTTTAATGGAAGATTTAGTGCCACAATTAAAAAAACTTGCCCAAGGGCGTGAAATTTCAGGTTTAACAGCTTATGAGTAAAGAAAATAAATTAATACCAGAATTACGATTTCCTGAGTTTTTAAACGACGGTATCTGGAATGAAAAAGAATTAGGAGAAATATGTAATTATTTGAACGGAGCAAGTCATGAAGGTGGTGTAAGCGAAAATGGCGAATTTTATCTAATTTCTTTAAACAGTATAGATATTGAAGGTAATTTAAAAAAAGAAATGAAAAGATTGTCATACACAGACAATTCACTTCTAAATAACGATCTGATAATGGTTCTGAGTGACGTTGCTCATGGTAACTTTTTGGGGTTAACAGACATTATTCCGAATGAAAAATATGTACTTAATCAAAGAATGGCTGGATTGAGAATTAAAGACATTAATCAAGCTAATCCTTTTTTCTTAAAAGCTTACATAAATAAAAATCAAAAATATTTTAAGTCAAAAGGTCAAGGTTCGTCACAATTAAATCTTTCAAAATCAGCAGTAACAGAGTTTCCTGTCAAAATTCCTAAAAACCCAAAAGAGCAACAAAAAATAGCGTCATGCCTTTCTTCCTTAGATGATTTAATTACCGCAGAAAACCAAAAGTTAGAAACTTTAAGAAAACATAAAAAAGGTTTAATGCAAAACCTTTTCCCACAAGAAGGGGAAACTGTTCCAAAATTCAGATTTCCAGAATTTAAAAACGATGGGGAATGGAAAGAAAAATCTTTCGAGGAATTATTTCAAATTGGAAATGGTCGTGATTATAAACATTTAGGCGAGGGTAATATTCCTGTTTATGGTTCTGGTGGATATATGTGTTCAGTAAATGAGTTTCTTTATGATGGTGATAGTGTTTGTATTGGAAGAAAAGGGACAATAGATAAACCGATGTTTTTAACTGGAAAATTTTGGACTGTTGATACACTTTTTTTTACACATTCATTTATAGACTGTATTTCAAAATTCATTTATTATATTTTTGAAAACATTAATTGGCGTGATCATAATGAAGCAGGAGGTGTACCAAGTCTATCAAAAACAAATATTAATAAAATAAAATCATTTATACCAAATAATATTTCTGAACAAAAAAAAATAACTGAAATATTATCAAGCGTAGATGAATTAATTAATATTAGTATTTCTGAAATTAATCAATTAAAAATTCATAAAAAAGGATTGATGCAAAGCTTATTTCCTAAATTTTAATTTTAAAACAATTTATGTCGAAAATAATTGAACTTGCAGAAGAACTAAATATGTTTAGTGAAAACATTATTCTGATATATGCATTAAATTCAACTGGTAAAACCAGACTTTCAGTAGCATATAAAGATTTTACTAAGAAAATTAATAATAATAAGCACGCAGGAGTATACTACAATGCATATAGTGAAGATTTATTTGTTTGGGATAATGATGAGGTAAATAATAATGAAAACATTAATTTAAGAGTAATAAGTAGTAATTTAAATCAGTTTCATAGTTTTTTATTTGAAGATGACACAATTATCAGGGAGAAGTTAGAACCATATCTTCCAAAGTATAATTTTAAAATTAATCAATATAAGAATCCTGAAGATGGAATTGAGTCAATAACTTTTTTTATCGATCAGGAATTAGAAAAACCAATTAAAATTTCGAGAGGTGAAGAACGAATATTTGTTTGGTGTTTCTTTTTAGCATTATTTGAAGTTGATGGTTGGGCAGATCAACAGAATGCACATATTCTTATAGATGACCCAGTCTCAAGTTTAGATGAGCATAATATTTTTATTACTACGAGATCAATTTTAGATTTAATAAAAAAAAATTATTTAAAAAAAGATAAAATTATTATTACTACTCACCATATTGGTTTATTTTCAATTTTAGCAACATGGTTGAAAAGTGATGACAGTAAAGGAGGTGTAGGTAAGCTTACAAAAACATTAATATTAAACAATAATTTAAGTTTTAAAAGTACAACAAGTGATGTTTTCTTATATCATTTACATTTAATTAAAGTACTTAACGAAGCAAAAAATAATCAACTGTACAAATATCACATGGTACTTCTAAGACAACTTTTAGAAAACATTAATTCCTTTATAGGTTCTAGAAGATTTGGAAGAATCTTATTTACCATTGGTGTTGATGATGTTGATAGAAAAGCAGATGAAATAAATTCATTGTCTCACAAACAAGCATATCAATATCAATTTAAAGAAATGTCTGAATCTGAAGAAATACTTTTTAAGGAAGTTTTTGATAAATTGACAACAAAATTTAATTTCGAAATTCATTAATATAATGACACAAAAAGAACAACAACTATTAGGTAAAACACTTTGGGAAATAGCAGATAACTTAAGAGGTGCAATGAATGCGGATGATTTCCGTGATTATATGTTATCTTTTTTATTTTTACGTTATCTATCAGATAATTATGAATTATCTGCTAAGAAAGAATTAGGTCCGGATTATCCTGAGGTTACAACTGATATTTTAGTAAATCTAAAATGTTCAACAGCTTTAGAAGTATGGTACAAAGAAAATCCAAATGATATTGTTGAGTTTGAAAAACAAATGCGCCGTAAAGTTCATTATGTCATTGAACCAAACTATTTATGGCGTAATGTTTCAGAGCTTGCTCGTACTCAAAATGATGAATTACTTCATACCTTAGAAAAATGTTTTAAATACATTGAAAATGAATCTTTCGATAGTACATTTCAAGGCCTGTTTTCTGAAATAAATTTGAATTCTGAAAAGTTAGGAAAAAACTATACTGAAAGAAACGCAAAACTTTGTAAAATAGTTCAAAAAATTACCGAAGGTATTTCTTCTGTTTTCACAGGTGAAACAGATATTTTAGGCGATGCTTATGAATATTTAATTGGTCAATTTGCAGCAGGTTCAGGTAAAAAAGCAGGAGAATTTTATACACCTCAACAAATTTCAACCATACTTTCTGAAATAGTTACACTTGATAGTCAAGACCCAAGCGCAGGTAAAAAGAAAAAACTAGAAAAAGTATTTGATTTAACGTGTGGTTCTGGTTCATTGTTATTGAATGTCCGAAACAGAATAAAACTACAAGGAGGAAGTATTGGTAAAATATATGGACAGGAAAAAAACATTACCACTTACAACTTAGCTCGTATGAACATGCTTTTACATGGTGTTAAAGACACTGAATTTGAAATTTTCCATGGAGACACGCTAACAAATGATTGGGATTTATTAAATGAAATGAATCCATCTAAAAAAATTGAGTTCGATGCCATAGTGGCAAATCCTCCGTTTAGTTTACGTTGGGAGCCCAATGATGCAATGGCTGAAGATTTCCGTTTCAAAAGTTATGGTTTAGCTCCTAAATCAGCAGCAGACTTTGCATTCTTATTACATGGTTTTCATTTCTTAGGAAATGAAGGTACAATGGCTATTATATTACCTCATGGTGTGTTATTCAGAGGAGGAGCAGAAGAAAGAATAAGAACAAAACTTTTAAAAGACAATCATATCGATACAGTTATTGGTTTACCTTCAAATTTATTCTTTTCAACAGGCATTCCAGTTTCAATAATTATATTGAAGAAATGTAAAAAGTTTGATGATATTCTATTCATAAATGCAAGTGAGCATTATATCAAAAAAGGGCGTTTAAACACTTTACGTGAAGGTGACGAAAATGAGCCAAACGACATTCAAAAAATCGTTGAAACTTATCAATTCCGAAAAGAAGAAGATAAATACTCACGAAGAGTATCAATGGAGGAAATCGAAAAAAATGGTTTTAATCTGAATATATCACGTTATGTTAGCACATTAATAGAAGATGAAAAAATTGATTTACTAGAAGTAAATAAAACATTAGTAGATATTGAGAAAAGAGCAAAAGAAGCACGTGATTTACATAACCAATTCTTAAAAGAATTAGGATTGCCTTTGATTTAATTTGCAAGTTATTTACAAAGTATGGAACTAAAAAAACTTATCGAAGAGGAGTATAATGAAATTCAATTAGAATTATCAAAAATTAATCCTGATTATAATTCTGTAACTGATAAGTATAATACAATACTCGAAATAAAAAGAAATTCAAATAATTCAAATTCAATTTATTTGGATTTAAAACAGATGTCTAAATATCATTTACTGTCATTAGAGCATAAAAATTATAATTATGATCAACTAAATTTAAATTTCATAAATAGAAATGTAGAACATTTAAATTTAATTGAAAAAATAGCTTTTTTGGACTATCTGAAAAGTTTACTAAAAAAATACGACCTTAAAGATAATTTTTGTGAATTTAAGTTTAATTTATTTAAATCCAAAATATCATATAATTGGAAAAAAAGAACACCTGTTAATATATTTAAAATAATATTTTTATGTATAAATTATAATATATACACTTTATTTATATTTTTAGTTTTGTTTATATGCTTTATCTCATTATTATTTTTACCTGCTCCAAAAAATTTCTTTGTTCTATTTGAAATTGAAAATGTAAATTACATGCATAATTCATTTTTGAATAACATTTTTAATGTATCACTTTGGCTTTCAGGTCTAAATGATGATTTAAAAATTAAACCACTAAATTTATTTGGTTTAATATTTATAATTCTAATTAGAATTACTTTCATAGGTGTTCTTATTGATTTAATATTTAATGAGTTAAAAGATAAATTAAAATTATGAAGTATAATCAATTAAATTTCAATTTACTAAAAGCAATCTCTTTTCTTTATAGGTTATTATTAACGTCATTTTCAATTTATTTATTAACTAATAACCAAAATTATTTTCATAAATATATATATTTAATTGTTGGTGTTTTTTACTGGATCATTTTTTTGATATGTTTCAATAATTCAAATAAATTCAAATCAAAAATTAGGTTATTAAATGACTATTTCTTTATACTGTTAATTCTTTTTGGTAAAGATTATTTGAAACTAGAAAATTTCTTTTTTTTAATATTACCTATATTAAACTCTTACAATCATTCAGGCGAAAAAAAAAGAATCTTCACAGCTTTTTTATATACAATACCTTTGTTTTTTTTACTATTTCAAAATGTGAATAATTTCATTATCCCATTTGTAATACTATTTATAATCAATACTTTTTTTTCACTTAGAAAATTTAGTTTTGATATATATGATCGATTTAATGATATAGCTGAAAAGTTTCAATTAAACGAATCTCAAATAGGTAAGACATATAAATTACTCCAAAATTTCATTAAATTACACAAGAAAGAACCTTTACTAAATGCTATTTCAAGTATTGAAAATATTATTTGTTTTAAGATTGAGGGCGACAAATTATTTTTAGTTAATAGTAACAAAATTGTGGTTAATTGGAATATAAAAAATGAACAGGAAATTATAAATGAATTAAACAAAAAAAATTACATTAAAAATATATATGTTAATATTGATAATTGGCAAATAGGTTTTAATATGATTCATAGTATAAAACATAACACAAATGTTTATTGTTTTTTAATGACTTTTAAAAAAAAACCTATAAGCTTTTTTTATACAATTTATACACATAAAATTTTATTTCCATTATTAAATAAAATATCTAAAATAATTTCTACAGAATTTGAATTATCAAAAAGAAGAAGGGTTTTATATAACCAAATTAAAAATAGACTTGAATATATTGATATAACTACAAGTGCTATCCATTTATTGAATAATAAATTAGAACTTACAAGTTTATATTATCAGCTTAGTGATGAGTTAAATAAAATAAATGTATCTTCTGACATATATAAAGATACATATGAATTAAGAGAAGGTGTTTTTAAGGATGCACAATATAATTTTAATATTGCAATGAATAGGATTAAAAAAGTAATGGAGAATGAATTTAATCCTTATTCAACAAACAATTTTGAGATAATAAAATTAAATGAAATATTCACTTTTATAAGAAATTCAATTCAACAACAAAAAAATAGAAATATTAATCTAGAGATCTTATACAATTGGGATAATAATAATATTAAGACCAAAATCAATTTACCTTTTTTCGAATTTATTATTGAAGAAATAATTTTAAATATAAACAAATATGCAAAAAGTAAGTTGTTGGTAGAATTTAATAGTGATGAAAATGGTTACTTTATATTGTTTAGTAATGATATAAAAGCTAAAGAACAAAACGATTTAATTATGCTTAATAAAATCATTTCTGAATTTAATTCTGAAAATATGAGTGAGATTTTAAGACGAGGTGTTAGAGGAATAAGAATATTAAAGCAATATTTAATTCAATTAAATTTTATTCATAAATTAGAATTAACAGAAAATTACAACATTAAAATTTGGATTACAAATGAAAAAAATAGCAATATTTGAAAATGATTTATTTGCAATAAAAAAGACTTTTGAAGCAGTAAATATCCTTTTTTTTGAAAAAAAATTAGAATTTAATTTTTATGAAACATCTCAAAAAATTGGTAATCTACAAAATTTAAATGGATATGATATTGTAATTATTGATATTGAATTAGCTCCTTCAAGTCATTTTGATGGTTTTCAAATTTTACAAAAAATCAAAGAACTAAATATCAAAACAACTAATATAATTTTACTAACTGGTCATAACAATGTTACTGAGAAATTAATTGAATTAAATCTAGAATTTATACCAGTTGTCCGAAAGACTATAGATATAAATATTTTAAGAAATGAAATTCAAAAGATTCTTGATAAACAATAAAAAAGCGACAGAACGGGCGTTCTGTCGCTTTTCAACCTAACCTAACTACCTAAATCAATACAAAGTAATAATTTTAATGTATCCACTTATTTGTAAATACATTTTTTTCTAATTCATTTTCTATATCATCATTTAACCCCAAAAAGAAATCAATCCCAGTCATTTCTTCTACTTTATCAATAGCAGTAGCAAATTGCATAATATTTCCTTTCAAACTTACATTAGGTAATACAAACCCTATTCCAAACCATTCGCCATTTCGTTTTTGGATTAATACCTTAAAATACGCTTTTGGTACAGCAACACGATGAGGTCCGATAACTTTCATAGTATCTGAAAATATCGGTCCAGTTACAATATACAAACTATCATATTTAATTGCCCAATTACGCACCTGCATTTCTAATTTTTTCCATATCCCACGATTAAAACGAGGTAATTGCGGAGACATATTCGAATAAAAGAATGATTGTACCATTGTTTCCATCGAATACCCCATATCTGCCGCTGGTGCTAAATGTCCTCTGTCATATCCTGATTTTAGATAGTCAACTTTAAAATCTGTTCCAGGTATCATCGGGTCAGGTGCAAAAAACTCCCCACGTTCATATCGTTTATTAGTTTCCGCTCTAGTTAACAAATATGCCACCCAATTTGCTTGTTTATACCTTGAATTATAAGATACACTATACCCTAAATGCGTAGTGATAGTGTCATTTTTTCCAA
>JACCDO010105373.1_pt1 | contig 12882 bp, 11 predicted proteins | sample 7446101 | NCBI WGS metagenome assembly JACCDO01 (sample SAMN15323440, study PRJNA562643) | freshwater metagenome | isolation source: river surface water | place: USA:Blue River Watershed | collected 2017-08-16
CAATTCTTTCGTTGGATTCAAATAAAATATTTCTAGCTAAAGCCCTAACCATATTTTCATTTAAATTTAATTTCATATAAAATCCTTCCAAAGGTCTTTATGATAATTATTTAAATGATAATAAAAAATTTAATTATTGAAACTTCTTTTTGTGTTTTTCTTTAAAAGAATCCCAATCATTAATATTTTCTAAATTATTAATATCAAAATCATCAATGTCAGGTTTTTCTTGTTGTTTTGATTGATCTTCTTTATTTAAAATAGGATCTTCTGGTTCTAGAAAATCATCAAAACTTTCAACCCCACCATTCTTGTCGAGTTTTATTATTTTTAATTGACTAAAAATTTGAAATATTTGGGTTACAGAAGCAGCTAAAATCGAAAAGTCTTCATTTACTGTTTTTAAATTTTTATCAAATTGCAAGACGTTTTTTGTAAATAATTCATTAAGTTTATTTTGTGAAAGTACTTTATTTTCTAGTTCTAATATTCTATTATTTAGCATTTCAATTTGATCTTGTATTATCTCATTCTTCTGAGTCTCGACTACATAACTCTCTGTTAACTCTTTTTCTTTCTTTTTTAGAAGTTGGTCCCCATTCTGAGTCATCGTATTCTTCTTGTCCATCTCCTCCTGAATTAAGAGGAGAATATTCTTCAATAAGCTCATAAATATTTTCCTTATCTGGATTAGTAATTCTTGATAATTCTTTATCTTTTTTTAATTGATAGGCATCTTCAATTAAACCTAAAATTTTTGGATCTTGATCCATTACAGCTTTAAAAAAAGAACTGAAGAAATCTTGTACAGTTAAATCTCTTAATACCAACATTGCTTTTAACATTCGTATTTGAGGTCGTGTTGTTGCACAACGCATAATGTACTTTTGACTAATACCTAGTTTTTCGGCTGCTGTTTGAATACTCAAACCGTTTTTTTTATTTTGAAAAGTTAAATCGTTTTTCATACTAATAAAATATAATTTTTTTAATTACGTTGTTAAATTAAGTTCCAGGATTCATTGCACCAACTGCTGCATGATCAGGTGTATTCGAATCAAATCTAAATCGAGATGTATCATAGTTTTCATAATCAGATAATTCACTTAATTGTTTAGAATACATATCTAAAAATTCATTCAATTTAACCTTATATTCATTCTCAGCATTTTTATTATCTGATGACTCTTCAGCCGCTTGTTTACCAAATTTAATAGCAACTGAATTCATGATTAAAGCAGGTATATCAATTAAATCTTGAAAATTTTTGGTTAAATTAATAGCATTATTTACAATAATATCAATTGAAGCATTATCATCCCAAAACTCATTATTTATCATATCATCAACAGATTTAGATTCATTCAATACATTATTTATTTTTAATAATTTATTTTCATTTATTTTAAAATTAGATAATGTCATAGATCTTTTATGTTTAACAGATTTCATACTAACATTTCGAAATAGATATTTTGTGATATTTTCATTAATTCTTTTTAATTGATATTTAACTGATTCTTTCTTCATAGAATTTGAGTTAAATTTTAAATCATCAAATAGTCTATTGGTTAATGAATTAGCAGCAGCAGTGTCAATATTACCACCTACAACTTTTTGAAATGTTTTAGCAGATTGTTCAGCAGCCTTTTGCACAGCTTCTTCTTCTTTTTTCTTTAATTCCTCTTTGCTCTTTGGATCTTCTTCCCCTCCACCTGCTTCTGTAGCTGCAGCATCTTCTTCCCCTTCTGCAGCTTCACCTTCTCCTTCTCCTCCTTCTTCACCACCGCTTTCTTCTTTATCTCCTTCTTTATCATCACCTCCGCCAAATAGATCATCTAAACCACCACCACCTTCATCAGATGAAGATTCTTCTTTTGACTTTTCTTCTTTTCCACTATCTTTTGATTTATCATCACCTCCGCCAAATAGATCATCTAAACCACCACCTTCAGATTCTTCTTCTAATAAAATACGTAATGTAGGTGATTTTGATTCTAATAACATCTTTTCGAATTTATTTAATTTTTTATTGCTTTTCATTATATTAAAGCTCCTATTTTATCGGCGACTTTAAACCGTTCTTCAATGATATTCCAGTTTAATTCTTTCATCATACCATATACATAGGCTTTTCTATTTTTTAGATAATCTTTATAATAACTATGTTCCCAACAATCCATTACAATTACTGGAAATGTACTAGTCATAACATGTTGATCATGTAAATCAATGATTGTATTGATGTAACGTTTTAAATTAAAACTATAAACTGTCATAGCCCAACCATTACGGGCAGCTAAACAACATGCAACGAAATCTTCTTGCCATAAGTCAAAAGAACCGAAATCTCTTTCAAGCCTCATAAATGCTAAACTATCTGCACTAATTTCGCTATTTACATCACTGATATTTTGAAAATATAAACCGTGTAAGAAAGAAGCATTATGATTATGAATTTCATCTAATTTTAAAGATCTAAATAAACTGTGATTAGGATTTACTTCTTCACGATCTGCGGTATCTAATTTAGCTGAGGTTGCATTTAGTTCTTTAATATATCCTTCAAATAATTCTTGATGGGATATTTTTGTCTTTTCAGATAATAATTCAGTATTTAAATTGAATTTAGTAGGTTGCGCAACGTAAGCCTCAGATAAAACTTTTTTATTTTCAGTTAACTTATCTTTTGGCGAATATTTACCTAACAAATTATTTTCTTGTAATGTTTTTGTAACGCTTTGTTTTAATAATTCTTCTAATTTTTTATTAATCATAATATTATCCTTTTATAAACTGTATTTCTTTATGAATTCATCCACAGGAACTATCATATATTTTTTATTATCATTCTTTTGATCTTTTTTATCAAAATTCAATAAATTTAATTTATCTTTTGTAGTTTTTCTTTGCGCTTTTTGTTCATCTGTGGTATCTAACAATTGATTTATTCTTTCAACATTTTTATCCATAATATCTGGAATTCCGTCATTATCAATATCACCTTCTACCTCAACCAATTTACTTGTGCTTGACATTAAAGGTTGATTCAAACGAGATTCATCAGGTAATAATAACACAACATTACCTGCTGCTTCATCGTATTTTAGAATTGTATATTCTAATCCTGTTTCATCATGTCTTACTTTTAAACCTTGAGCATTGTTAATTAAATTAATTTTATCAACGCCTTTACCATATTCAATATCGATTTCTTCAGCTAAAAATTCTTTTAATCTTTTAAAGTATTCTTCACGTAAAATACGCTTCATACTATTTTCGTTCAATTGAAACATTGATCATACCCTTTTTTATTTAAATATCAAAATCTTTCAACTTTTATACCAGCATTCGTTAATATTTCTAAACCTTTTAAATCACGATATTCATCACGATAAATAACTTTTTTAATACCTGTGTTTACAATTGCTTTTGCACATTGCCCGCACGGGCTTAAGGTTAACCACATAATTTTGTCTTTGGGGTTATTATAGTCAAGTTTTAACAAACAGTTGATCTCTGCATGTAATAATCCACTCATTCCTGGCTCACAACTCTCAGGTTCATTATCACCACCTGCTTCGTTGCCATTATATCCTACTGATAAGATCTGAGTATTATCTGCTGTTGTAATTATTGCGCCTACTTTAAATGTAGGATGATGTGAACGTTGTGACATTAGTTCAGCAACATTCATCCACACTTCTCTCCAAGACGGACGATTCATAAAAATTCCTTAAGATTTAATAATAGGAAAAGCACCCCAGCTACGAGGTTCATATAAAATATCACCACCCACTGTGACACCTTTATAATCAAATTTTGCCATTGTATAATAAGCGTCATTACCAGTTATGGGACACACAGCAGGACAAATATCAATTTGTGTAGCATATGGCATCATCTTCATAATTTCATCAAATGGTTGAAAATTTGCATCCAGTTGAATTGATGAAACAATAATTGTATAACCTATTTTAAATAAATCAATCACAGTTTTAGCACAATCTTCAATCATAAATGCTTCATCAATAGCAATTACATCATAGTTAATACTATTTCTTGTTTCATATTCAGTTAAAAGATTCCACAATTCTTTTCCGTTTGAAACCTGATTTGCTTCGAATTTTCCTCCATTATGAGACTGAATAAAAGATTCTGCATAACGATTATCAATTTTTGGTTTAAATGCAATTACGTTTTTCTTCTGTCTTGTAAACCTATCAATTGATGCTAACAGTTTAGTTGTTTTTGAACCGTACATAGGTCCTGTATAAATGATAAACTTTGGATCACACATATAATACCTCAAAAAATATTTAATTATATTGTTTTTTTTAATAAATTACAATATTAATAATTTAAAATTTATTTCTTATTCTTACTATCGTCAGGATATATTCCATGAAATATTTCATAAGGAGTTCTTTCTCTAACTTGTCTAGCAGGAGGATTTACATATGCATCTTCTTCTGTTTCATCATCATCTTCATCAGGAAAAATTCCATGAAATATTTCAGAAGGAGTTCTTTCTCTAACTTTTTTCGTTTGTTTTCTAAATCTATCATTTAAAATATTCTTAAATGTCCCAATATAATGATAATATGAATCATCTTCACCAAAATTAATAATAACAGTTTGTGTAGGTTCAGTTTTTGTATCCTGCGCAATGGTGCTAGAACCTCTATCAATAATGCATTTCATACCAATTGAGTTGCATAATAAAGCCGATAATTCAGAATTATTATGCATATTAGTTGTTGCATAATTCCACATACCTTTTTGACCTTTTTTTGTTAACCAATCAATAAAAGAATACAAATATAAATAATAATTATTACTACCAAAATTAGCTTTATGCATTGCAAAAATTCTAGACTTTTCGAAAGATTTAATAATCTCATTTTGAAAACTTTCTGCGTCATGAATATTAATTTGTTGCCAAACCTTTTCAGCATTCATAAAGTTATAATATATTCTTGCAATTTCATTAACTTCTATTTTACAATCACGATAATTTAATTTTTTATTACAAACTCCAAATTGATTAAAAATAAATACATTAGGATGATTTAAATCAATTCTAACTAAATGAAAATATTTACTCATAGAACCATAAAAAGAATTAAAAACAGGCATACCGTTTTCTATAAAAGATTCAACATTCGTTTTATCTAAAGGAAAAAAATATAAACCATGAGGTGTATGAAATTGTGCCTTAGGGTTAATACTTAAAGGAGGTGTATTTGATTCCATGCCTTCCCAATCTTCAACAAATGACATAAAAACGTCTGGTCCTGCAATATTTCGTAAGTATTCTTTCATTTCTTCTACATCAGTAATATTAATAAAATTATTTTGTTGATTAAAATTAATATTCATGTTTTGCGCAGTTAATTCAGCAGGTTCGTAATTTATAAATCTATTACTTTCTAATATTATATTTTTAATAATTTTTCTTAATGTTGATTCACGCAACAGCATATATTAAAATACCTCAATTTTTATTTTATAAATATCTTAATAACAATTGTTTTAACTGAGATTCAGTCATAATTAATTTTCTATTACGATTACGATTATAATTCTCTTTTCTTATTTGTCCAATTCTTAAGGTTTTTTTTGCATCTATTGGTACTATTTTAAAATTTTCATCAAATTTCATATTGTTTAGTTTATTTGAATACTCAAAATTTTTTAAAAAATATTCTACATTAGCATATTGACCATTTTCAATTGTTAAAAAACGTTTTAAATTGGTTTTATAATCTTCTTCATACATTTGTCTGTTAAAGATTTTAGTTATAATAGCATCTTCTGAACCTGCACTATTATTGGTGCTTAAGCAGATATACAACATTAATTTTCCAATAATTAAACCATTCAGACAATCTTCTAATTTTAATCCACCTTGTGGTACCCTAAGACAAATTTGTTTTAATAATTCATAATTTTCACCAACTTTAAAACTATCCACTCCCTTATTTGCAATATTTTTTAATTCATTAAATGTTTCTTCGAAATCAAAATGAATACTACTAGGACTTAATAACGCAACAAATACATCCACATCTCTAACCATTTCAGGAAGTAAAAATTGATAAATGGGATATCTTCTATTTAAGTCTTTATATAAAAAATCTAATAAAAATTGTTTATCTAGTTTTAATTCATCTGGAAATTGTCGATAGATATAAAAATCATCAGAATTTTCTAAAGCTATTTTTGCAAAATTAATATCATCTTTAAATTGATCAGCTAATGCATAATATATATCACCGTAACTAGTAATAGCTGCCAATGCCATTTCTTTATCATTTTGAAAATTTTTATTAATCTGTGGATATATTGCACCATTTATATGTAATAATCTTAAAACAATATCACGATTATTTCTTAAATCATGCGAAACATTTGCAAATAAGTCAGAAATTTGATTTTGAATCCTACGTCGATTAACTTCCATAGGATGTCCATTCTGTATAGACGCCACATTTATTAAATTTTGTTCTATTTTATCAATTAAATTATTAACAAAATCAAAATTACTTAACAATCTTTTATCAGCAAAACGTATTGATGAAAAATCGTTTAACAAAGAATATGATATTAAATCTGGATCAGTTCTTAAATTATCATCTGCATATGCTAAAGCTTGACTATCACCGTTATCAATCATATCTATAATTTTTCTTTTATTAGATATTCTTCTAGAAGCTGGCAAATTTAAAATATCAAGATAAATACCTAATGATGTCCATTCATCCCATTTTTTATCCACATAATTTAAAATCTTAGGATCTGGTTTATAACCTCTAGCAAGATATTCAGGGTTTTGATACATCTCTAAAATATCATTAATCTGTCTACCAATATTATCCAAATCCTCAGGATTTCTTTCCCCTGTTGTTTCATCAATAATCGGAGCCAAAGTGTCAATATTTGTTGTTGCCACAAATTGTTCTAAGTCTATTAATGAAATATATTTATATCTATCCATTGGCTCTTTATTTGTCATTTCATCTACTAACTGATGTAATGTATTCATTGATACATTTAAAGCATTACTAACCTTTTTTAATACATCATCATCTACTTCTTGTTCATACGGAATTATTGGATCGTTTGCAAAATCAACAGTTGTATGACCACCGATGATTAACATTTCAACATCACCTTGCTTTACTTTAGTAAAACCCACACAGAATTTTTCACGTCCAGTTATATCGTTAACAGGTAAAAAATAAAATAAATTTGTACCACCAGCAATAAAATACGTATTAAATAAATTTCCACCCGTAAATCGAGCCGTACACCATTTAGGATCATCTTGATATGGTAAAATAATATTTTCTGCTTTAATATTGGTTCTAGCCCAGAAAATGCTAGACATAATATTTAATGGACATACAACAAAATATTTTCCATCAACCAATTTATTACCAAATGGATAATGAGTATCTTTCTTTTTAATCATTTTGATAAATTGCATAATACGTTCAGGACCGGATATCTTTGAACGACTCATCACGTAATTATAGACATATCTTAATTTTGTAATCATATCTATAATAGGTCTATCTTCATAGTCTTTTACCAAAAATTCTTTAGGCTTCAGCATAAAAGAATAAATATAATCTTTAAAAGTTTCGCCTGTTTGCACTGTCGATGATGACACTTCTTTTTGTTGAAATAGTATCACTAATTGCATACAGATATTTTCAACTTTTTCTAAAAATTGACCGTTTCGAGCATCGACTACTGGATCAAACTCGCCTAATAACTCTCTCATGCACTGATACAACACATCAATAAAAAAACGGCCCGGTGACTTTTCGTTATTTAATGTAAATCTATGATCGATTGTTTCAAATTGTTGTGAAATAATATTTGTTAAATCTGGACTTAACGTCAATAAATCCTTTTGTTTATAAACGGCTTCTAATAATAATGTTTCTTTTATTAATTTTCTTAAAGTAGATTCCCTAATTAACATATTAATTTATACCTTAATTTTTTATTTATAAATATATAAAAGTTATCTAAGAATTTCTCCTCGAATAATTTTTCTTAATTCATTTTCAGAAATTCTAATAATTCTTCCTTCATTCGTATTATTTCCTTTAAAAAATCTTTTAACTTTATTTGTAATATTATTAAAAAATCCAACATTTTTTTCCTGCCCATTTTGATTTTGTTTTTGAATTGCTTTTACTTTTTTAAAATCAACGTTTTGATAAATATCTCGAAGCACAATTATATTAGATTTCTGTTTGTTGCTCAACATAATAAACTCATCTTTTGTAAAATTTAATTTATTAAAATATTCAGGTTTTTTAAGATATAATTGTGTACAAAAATCTAAATTATTTTTTAAATCTTTACCGATTGAGATTATTGTATCTAGATCTCGCGTAACAGCCTCCATAGCTATTTCAAAATCATTTTTATAAATGGAATTAATTTTGGAAAGACAGAAATCATAAGGTTTATCTTTAATTCTTTCTAAAATTAACTCACGATGATTTAAACATAAATTTAGAATTTTATCTTCATGAAAAATATCAGGTGCATTTTTAATTAATTCTTTAATAAAACTAATGTCATTTAATAAATCTTCACCTAAAAAATCTATATTTTTATATGGATTCTTTCTATAATCTTTTAACATTAATTCACGATTATTTCTGATTTTATCGCTAAATTTAATTCTGTGAGCATGCCTATGATCAATTAAATAATTTACTAATTCTTCATCGTCTTTTAAAGAAGTATCGAGATACTTATAACATTCAGGGGTTGAATCGATAAAACTCATTACAAAATCTTTATTTGTTGATAATCCTGGTACCAATTTATATAAAATTGAAATAAACCCGTTGTTATTTAATTGCGTGATACCTTCGTCAGTCCAAATTGGCCACATCTTAACGCAATAATCCAGAATATCTTTATGAATAGCATATTGTTCAGAATATTTTGGATCAATATAGGTATTTAAAAGTCTAGCAATTTGTCCAAAAATAACCTGCAAATGATCTGGATCGCGAAAGCCATGTCTATCTTTCATTCTAGGCGCAATTGAGTTTAAATTAGTAACTGATTTAAATTGTTCTAAATCCATCATTGATACTACTTTAAATAAATCTCTAGGACTTTTATCACTCATATCATCAATTAAATGACGAATAGTTTCAGGAGATATCTCAGCTTTTGCAGATAATATTTTAATGTTTTCTTCATTTAATTCGGTTTTTTCATTTTTAAAAAAACTTTGATTTTTAAAATTAACACCCATACTATTGCCAATATAAACTTTTTGTTCACCTGTTTTTTTATCAACTTCTTTAAAAAGGCCTATACACATTTTACGAGTTCCACGAACATCATCAACTGGTAAAAAGTAATATAAATTAGCGCCAAAGCCTATGAAATATGTATTAAACCAATTACCTTTATAACGACCAGTACACCAACTAATGTCACCTAATTCAGGCAACACAATTTCTTTCCCTTCATAATTACTTCTAGCCCAAAATATAGAAGCAGGAATTGTTTGTGGACAGACGACTCTATATTTTTCATCTACAACTGCATTTTCTCCAAATGGATATTTCGTTTCTGATTGTTTAATTTTTTTTAAATTTGAAATAACACTCTCAGGGTTTGCAAATGAAATATTCTCATTCATTTGACTACAAACAAATTCAATTTTTTCTAATATATTGTCACCTTGAAATTTAGGCGACATAAATTTTTGATTAAATTCATTAATATATTCTTTAAATGTAGCGATATTTCCATTTTCTAATGTATAGTTAACAGTTTTTGAAGTAATTTCTTTTTTCTTATATAAAAAAACAATTTGTTCACAAAAACTATATACTTTTGATTTTAAATTATTTAAATTTAATGGTTTACCTTCTTTGGAGAAATTATTTGATGAATTTAAATATTTCATACTTGCGTATAATATTTCACTAAAATAACGACCCGGCGATTTTTGATTATTTAAATCATAACTTGGATTTAATACATTAAATTGTTCATTAAACAATTCATATAATATCATATTTTCTTTTAATTCATTTAATTTTTTAACCTCTAATAATAAAGTTTCTTGTATTAATTTTCGTAAAATCGATTCTCTAATTAACATCTGATATCCTGCGATTTTTATTTATAAATATCTGAATATAAGTCTTTTTAATTGTGATTCTGTCATTATTAATTTTCTGGTATGACGTCCCTCTGTTCGCAATCCAGAACTAATTCTACCATTTGAATAAGTAATATTGTTTAAACTATTCGAATATGCAAAAGCTTTTTGAAAATATTCTTCATTCACATATTTTCCAGTATTAGGATCTATTTCTAACAACTTGTCTAATTCAACCTTAATAAGATTAAATGTATCTGGGTCTGCTAAATTTGACAAGACATCATATGAACTGTTCGAACAGAAATAAATATAAGCACATAAATTTAGCAACTGTTCAAAACGTAATAACATTTCAAATGTATTGGTACCTGCAGCGAAACATAATCGCTTAAATACATCAGGTACTTCTAAAGATAATCTTTTTAATAATTCATAATTTTCAGTAATATCATATAATAAAAGATCTCCTTTTCTTTTTATTAATCTTGTTAGTTGTACATTAAATGCTGATTCACTACGATAAGGTTTAATTGTACGATCGTTGTATTTAAAAATAGTGATGAGTACATTATAATCACTTAATACTTCTTTATCAAGACTGTCAGCCTGCACACATCTTTCTTCGACGTTAGTAACAGGACCTGTATTTGTGTTTAAAAATTTTTGTAAAATGTTTAATATGAAATTTTTATCTTTTCGAAATTGTGCAGGAATACGATGTATTAAATTGTGAAAGTTATCAGTACTAGTACAAGATTCTAAAGCTGCGCTAACAAATTCTATATCTTCTTGGAATATTTTAGGTAAACGTATATATTGTTGCCAATTACCTTTCTCTGCTTTTACAGCTAATAAACCTAAATCACGATTTTTTAATTGTTCTTCCTTTGGTATACGAAAAAATAAATCTTCGCCGACAATTAGTATAAATTTTCTTATAATCTCTTTGTTTTGTTGTAATTCAGGGGACAAACGTGAATAAAGGATTATAAAACCTCTACGATCTATCGGTGATGAATAATGTTTTTCAATTTCATCTAATAATGTGTTAATAAAATTAAAATCAGAAAGAAATTCTGTTGGAATAAAAGAGAAATCGCGTAAAAAAGAATCGTCTTTATAGTGAAATATTGCATACATTATAAGATTAGGGTCAGATGCAATATTATTAGCTGCGTAAGCCATTGCGTACCGACTAGTTTTCTTATCATTTGAATCAATCATTTGCATAATTATATTTGGATCAGATATCTTTCTTGACTCTGGCAAATGAATTAAATTGATATCCACACCTGCAGCTTTCCATTCATCCCATTTTTTATCCACATACTTTAAAATCTTAGGATCTGGTTTAAAACCTCGAGCAAGATATTTAGGATTTTTATACGTATTTAATACTTCACTAATCTGTTGTTGGACGTCAAATGGTGCAAGTGTATTAATATTTGTTGCAGCTGCAAATTGACCAACATCCAATAAAGATATATATTTATATTTATCAGCTGGTTCTTTGTTTTTCATTGCAGCGACTAAAACATCTAAAACAGGTATCGATACATTTAATTTTTTTGAAACTGTCAATAACAGCTTTTTATTTAAACGTTCTTGTTCTTCGATGACTGGTTTATTATTAAAATCAACTGTCGTATGACCTCCTATCACTAAATAAGTTTTACTATTCTCTTTGTCTTCATTCTCTTTCATTTTAGTAAAACCCACACAGAATTTTTCACGCCCAGTTATATCATTAACAGGCAAAAAATAAAATAAATTTGTACCTCCACCATTAAAATAGCTATTAAACATATTCCCACCTTCAAATCGAGCCGTACACCAATCAATATCATTATGATTAGGTATTACTATTTCTTCTCCTAACCAATTAGTCCTAGCCCAAAAAATACTAGACATCACATTCAAAGGACATACTACTAAATACTTTCCATCTACTAAGTCCTGTCCAAATGGATAATAAGTTTCTTTACGTTTAATCTGTTGTTTAAACTGCATAATACGTTCAAGTCCAGATATTGTTGAACGACTTATCACGCTATTATAGACATATCTTAATTTTGTAATCATATCTATAATAGGTCTATCTTCATCGTCTTTTACCAAAAATTCTTTAGGCTTCAACATAAACTTATAAATATAATCTTTAAATGTTTCACCAGTCTGCACTGTCGATGATGACACTTCTTTTTGTTGAAATAGTATCACTAATTGCATACAGATGTTTTCAACTTTTTCTAAAAAACTACCTTTGCGTGCATCAGCAACAGGATCAAACTCGCCCAATAATTCTCTCATACACTGATATAAGACATCAATAAAAAAACGACCAGGTGACTTTTCATTTGACAATGATGAATTAACATCAATCATTTCAAATTGTTTTGAAATGATATCAGTTAATTCAGGACTTAGTGCCATTAAATCCTTTTGTTTATAAACAGCTTCTAATAATAATGCTTCTTGTATTAATTTTCGTAAAGTACTTTCCCTAATTAACATCTTACATCCTAAACTTTTATTTATAAATATCTAAATAATAATCTTTTTAATTGCGATTCTGTCATTATTAATTTTCTGGTATGACGTCCCTCTGTTCGTAATCCAGAACTAATTCTACCATTTGAATAAGTAATATTGTTTAAACTATTCGAATATGCAAAAGCTTTTTGAAAATATTCTTCATTCACATATTTTCCAGTATTAGG
>JACCDO010042145.1_pt1 | contig 12881 bp, 14 predicted proteins | sample 7446101 | NCBI WGS metagenome assembly JACCDO01 (sample SAMN15323440, study PRJNA562643) | freshwater metagenome | isolation source: river surface water | place: USA:Blue River Watershed | collected 2017-08-16
ATAGTTAATTATTAATTATTAATTTATTTTATATTAAATTCAATTTTTAACTTTTAACTGGATAAACCAAAATTATTATTTTTTTTTTGTATTCTAGGTGAATAATTATATCCACTAAATCTAGTAGATTCTGGAATAAATCTAGAATCATTTGAATTTGTAGACTTATTATCATCATTATTTTCTTCTTCTTCTTGATGATATTGATGTTCTTGTTGATGATATTGTTGTTGTTGATGATTATTAAAGTTAAATAAATCTAAAAATCTATAAATAAAACCATCACCACCATTAAATTGAGATTTAAATTTACATATTTCTTTTACTTTATAATGAGCATTAACTGGACAAACAGAAATACCAACTTCTTGTAATAATTTTATATCACTTAATCCAAAACCTAAAAAAACAACTTGATTTAAAGAAATATATTTATCTGTGATATAATTTTTAACCCAATCTAATTTATGATGTATTTTACCAGCTATAAAATCTAAATTTATTTTTTTAAAGGGTTTTTTTAAATAATTTATATTATGACTAGATATTAAACCTACTTTGTATCCTTTTGAAATAATATCATTTATAGATGTATAATCTAGAATATTATAACCTTTAATTTTATCTCCTTTTGAATCAATATAAACGAATCCATTCGTTAAACATCCATCAACCTCAATAATAATTAATTTTATATTTTTTAAATTTTTTTGTATATCTAACATTTACTTTATCTTTTATATTTTATCTTTTTTTTATTTTTATTGAAATAATTTATAATAATGACATAACTGATGCTGGTTTAGGTGAAAAAATAGAATATACAGATTGACATATTATAGTAAGATTTAATAAAATTTTATATGTACTTAAATTATTATTTTTATAATTAATGATAAATGTATATAAATAATAACATAAAAACAATATTTCAATTGTTTTTATAATATTATTAAAAGTGCTTAATTTAATACTAAACTTCCAAAATTTTAATATTGGATCATCAATATCATCCAGAATATTTTCAATTTGATTAATATTATTATTAGTATTATTAGTTTGATTATTATTAATTGTATTATTATTATTAATTGTGTTATTCAAATTATTATTTAATTCATTTAATACTTTTGGTAATAATTCTTTTTCTAATTTTTCTTTTCTATTTTTTTCTTCTAATTCTGTAATTTTTTCAGAACCATATAATAATGCAATTATATTATTAAAAATATTATTTGAATTTTTAGGTAAATACAATTTTAATCGACACATTGGACATTCTTTTAAAGAAATTAAACAATTAGCACAAAATGTATGTTGACATAATAATGTCTTTGGTTCATTTAAAATATCCTTACAAACATCACATTTAAAAAAATCTTCTATGTCTTCTAATTTAATTTGATCTTTTTCTTTCTCTTTTTCTTCCTTTTTTTCTGTCTCTAGATTTGTCATTTCTAGATTTTTCATTTCTAGATCTGTCATTATTCTTTTTATTTTTTATAATTATTTTTTTTATCGTTTTGAACCGTAAATATAGTTGAATATATATTTTCAAAATAAAAAAACTAAAAATAAATCAATTAACATTTGAAATTTTCTTTTGAATATCCAATCACTGCACAGGCAATTCTTTTTCCTGCATTTCCAGTTTTTAAGCTTTCATCATTATTTCCTTTTCCACAATCATCAGAATCTTCATGAATAATTAAACCTCTACCAATAATATTTGCTTTAACACCACGAAGTTTTATAATATCATCGTAAAAAGTATATTTAGCATTACCTTTATTATTAGTTGTAATATTACCTAAATCACCAACGTGTCTTTCTTTTACACCTGGACATCCGTGTGTTTTACCATATGGATTAAAATGAGCACACATACTAGTACATTTATCTGTTAAATCTCCAGCTTCATGAACGTGAAAACCGTGTAAAGAATTTGGTTTTAATCCAGTAATATCTAAATCTATTTGTATTCTATTGTTATCTAAATCCTCTGTAAATTTAACTGTTCCTTTGATATTATCATTAAAAACTGCAATCGCATAAATAGGTTTCATAACCATTTTATTATATAAATAATATATTATTACAACAGAAATCATACACAGTAAAATTAAAATCAAAATAAAATTAACTTTGTTTATCATTTTGTTATTGTTTTGTTATTGTTTTGTTATTGTTTATAAAGAATAAAAAATAAATAATAAAAAATAAGAAAAATAAGAAAAATAAGAAATAAGAAAAATAAGAAAAATAATAAATAAGAAATAAGAAATTTTTAGAAGAAAGCAAAAGTATCTGCTAATATTTGAAAATGTTGATTTTGTTGATTTAGATTTAGTTGATGTAGATTTAATTGATTTGATTGATTTGATTTTTTATTAACAACATCACGCCAATTATTTTTTATAATTTCTTCTTTTATTTCTTCAATTTCTGTTAATTTTGGTGAAAATTTTTTAATTTCTTCTTCTCTAGCTTTAATTTCATTCGGAAATAATTTATTTATTAAATCCCATATTTTAAAGTTATTTATCGGTTGATAAAATGATAAATTATGACACTTAGGACAATCTTGTTTTTTTGTTTTAATTTCATAATTTTTTAAACAATGTCTGCAAAATGTATCTTGACAATGTAATGTTACAGGTTGATATAATAAACTAGAACATAATGAACACTTTAATATATTCTTAATTTTTAATTTAGTAATATTATCAATATTCATTTTATATTTTTATGATTTTTATTTAGATTATAAGAAATTATAAGATTTTTTTAAACATAAAACTAGCTAGAATACCAAAATGATCAGATGTATATATATTATCTTTAGATGGTTCTAGTCCTAGAAATGTAAATGAATATGGTTCAAAAATATTTTTTAAATTTTTATAATAAATTCTATCTAATCTAGATTTAACTTGAATCTTTACATTATTATTTTTTATATAATCATATGTATATTCTAAATATTTAGGAGAACCAAATTCTATAAAATAATCTTTCCAATCATTTGTATCTAGAAATGGTATTTTAATGTTTTTTTCTTTTGAAGTAATATTAGTATCACCCATAAATAAAACTAAATTATATTTATCTTGTGTTTCCTCTTCTTCAATCATTTTATTTAAGATTGTAAATGTTTCATTTATTTGACTTATTTTATACAAATTTGGATTCTTAATCTTAAATTCACTTTCAAAATGTGATGTTCCTATTAAAAAAGTATTATTACTATTGTTTGTATTATGTGTAATTGATATAATTTTTAAGTTTCTATTCATTTTGGTATGTGTAAAAGGATGATATATATATTTATTTATTATAAATTCTTTACTAACAAGAAAAATAGTATCGTATCCAGATTGATTAATTGTTTCATAAATTATGTTATAATAATTAGCTAGATTAGATTGTTTGATAAATTCTAAAGTAAATTGTCGAACTTCTTGTAAAGCAATAACAGATATTCTAGGTGTTGTATTTAATATTTCTAAAATTAAATTAGATGTTCTTTTATATATTTCATAATTATCAAACCAGATATTAAAAGTTGCAAAACTGATATTCATTTAATTATAGTATTATATTTCTTTTTTGTTTTTTTTCTTTACAGAAAATAAAAGATAAAGACAAATAAGATAAAGAAGATGTCAGACAATAAAACTAAATCAAAATGTTCAACTGATATATATTCAGATTTAAATTATGAAAAACAAAGAGAAGATAATTTAAAAAGAACTCAAGAATTATATCAAAAAATATTTTCTGAATATTCACAATTATATTCAGACTATTTAATAACTCAAAAAGAAGCAATTAGTAATCCAACAAACGCTGAAGCAAAAAATAGAAGTGATGCTGCTAGAGTTCAAAAAAAACCAATTATTATTGAATTAAATAAAAAATTAGTAGATATCGAAACAGAATTATTAAATAATAATAAACAAGTTCGTGAATCTATTGTAGAACAACAAAAAGAATTAGAAAAATATAATAAACAAACTGATAAAATAAATAAAAAAATAAATTCTTTAGAAACAAATGTCAAAATTATGGAAGATAAAACAGATACTGGTAAATATACTATAAAAGATATACAAGATAAATCAGATAAATTAACAAAATGGTATTATATATTTATTATTTTAGTATTAATATTTTTTATTGTATTTGTTTATTTATTTGTATCAACATTATCAATGTATCAAGAATAAATAATTAACAATTAAATATTATTAATTTAGTTTTGTTTTTTTTGTTTTTGTTTTTTGATATTACTTTTTCATATTATTTTTTTCATATTACTTTTTTCTTATTTAATAATCAAAAGATGACAACACCTGCACCAACAATAAATATGTCTGATGATTTAAATTATGAATTAAAAAGTCAATATGATGGATTAAGTGCTGATATAAAAAAATATTTTGATACAAAAGAAGCTAGTTTTCTAAATAAATCTAAATCAAAATATAGTCCATCAACTAGTTATAATAATGACCGTGGTGAATTTTTAATAAATCAACAAATTGATAATCTAGATACATATAGAACTGAAGTTTGGAATTATCTTACAAATGAGTTTAATAAAAATACACAAGAAAAATATTTAAATGCAAAATTACAAACTCAAAATAAAAAGGATCTTGAAAAAAAACAAAAAGAATTAAATGATTTAATTAAAAAACAAAAAAATTTTAGTTCTTTAACTTCTACAAATAATAGACAAAGAGAAATTGTATTATATGAATATAATAGACGTAATGATCAATTATTTATAATGAAAATAATTGCAGTTGTCTTATTAGTTTGTATAATAATTAATATTTTAATACTTAATGAATTAATTCCATATGAATTTATTTATTTAATATTAGTAATCTTTATTGGTTTAATTATATATGTAATATATTATATGTATTTTAAAGACCTTGGAAGAAGTAAGAGACATTATGATAAATATGTATTTGCTAAACCAGTTATTGATTTTGATCAAGTTCAAAGTTTAACTGAAACACAAATTGAAGATGTTGATAAAAAAATGGACAAAGATTTAGATAAATATTTAGATGATAATAGTTGTCCTACACCTACTTCTACTTCTAGACCTAGAAATAGAAACAGAAATAGAACCAGAAATAATAACCAATAATTAATTAACTAATAATTTTTATTATATTTTTTTAATATTTAAGTTAAAATATGATTGATTATATTCTCAATGATAAATAAAAATGAGTGATATTGATTCATTAAGTTTAAATATATCTAAAACTTTAAAAAATAAATTTCCAGATATTGATAGTAATCATTATTCACCAAATATTATCAAAAATTTTTTTATAAAATCAAAAGTTAATCATAAAAATAAAGATGGTATTCAAAAAGTAATTAATAGTTTAACTAATACTTTAACTGAATTTAGAATAAAAACAAATAAAGAAAGACAAACCTATGGTGTGGTTGATTTTGCTATTGGGAATAATACAGCAAATATACCTAAAAATAAACCATTGCCACAACAAAAATTAGTTCAAATGAATCAACCTAACAAACAAAATTATGATAGTTCAAGAAGAGAATTTTTAAACCCAAAACCTTTAATTATTGATTCTGGAATGGTTAATAATCAAAATTATAACAATAATAATGGAAATAATGGAAATAATGGAAATAATGGAAATAATCAACATACTATTTATTTAAACCAAGTTGAAACAAATAATTCATATCAAGGGGCTTATAAAAGTGTTCCAGCTATGCCAACACAATCATTTAATTTAAGTGATTTAAATAATCTTCCAATTAAAACAAATAATCTTAATCTTAATAATAATAGTAATGAAACAGCAAATGAGATAAATCATACTGATAGATATATATTAATGGATAAACAGAGAGACTTATTAAAAGAGGAATCAGCTGAATGGACACATTATTTAATAATAGATAGTAAAGATAGAGATTTTAAAGGAAATCCAGATCCTAATATGTATACAATTAGATTTTCACCACCTAATTTTTCTAACAGTGATTCTAGAAATGGATATGTTGATAAAATTTTTAATAATGTAAAATCAATTGAATTAATTAGATGTGGTTTTCTAGATACATCATCCGAAACAGATTCTAGTGATGCTGGTGGTATTGATCCATCTTATGTTATTTTAGAAATTGAAGAATTTGGAACACAACATAATGGCACAAATCAACATTTAAATAAATCTTTAGCTATTCTAGATACATTTATTAAACAAGGTGAATTTAAATATTATGATGTTATTTATGATGATGCTGGAACAGTTAATAAATTTAATCCACGTATTACAATTGATAAAATGACAATTAGATTTAAATTACCAGATGGTTCTTTATACAATTTTGGTGAAAATAATAAATCAAAAACAACAACAGTTAATTATCTAGTTTTTAAAATAACAGTTATGCAAAGATCACTAGAAACTACTTTTTTAAATAAAACATACAGCTAATTGTTTAGTTTTTTAGTTTTGCCACTGCTTTTGTTAAAAGCAGGTAATGGTGAATTAAAGAAAGCTTGACGGCTTTTAGGTAATTTAAGAGTTTTTTTATGACAAGTATTTCCTTTATGATTCTTTTTTTTACAACTACCAGCCTTAAAACTTTGATAATAAGTACATAATCTAGTAAAGTTTTTATTTTTTTCATTTAATTTATTATTAATTTTACAATTAATATCATATAACCATTTTAATAATGCTTCTTGACCAGTTAAATATTGTTCAATGGCATCTGTATCAACGAATTTATTATAATGATGACGATATTCTTCACAAGGTATAACTTTACCTAAATAAGTAAAAAAAGTTAAATAAGCACTAGCTAATCCAGGAGCTGGATTTTCCTTTGGATAATTAAAAACAATTGAATAAATAAAATCCCAACCTGGTAATTGACATTTAACATTCGAACAATCAGAATATCTTTCATTAATTTCTTTAAATGTTGGATTAGGTGTATTTAAATGACCTTGTCGTCTTAATTTTCCATTTACTTTATTATGCATTAAATATACCCATTCAGTTAATTTATCACGTGAATCTAAATAACCTTCAATTGGTAAATTTTTTAAATATTTTGTAAAAGAATTACGACAATATTTACACGGTAATACAAATGCTAAATTACTATAAAAAATACCATAGTCTAATTTTTCAATTTCGGTTGGATTTATAGGATATTTATACGCAACCTGATGTAATAATTTCCATCCTGGAGGACCCCAAAATCGTGTATCCATTTGTATATATTATTTCTTATTTAATAATAATATAGATTTAAAAATATTTAGGATTTAAAAATAAAATGCCAACACAGAGAAAACTTGTTAAAAAAAATAAAAAACACCATAAAAGAACCCAAAAATTACCTCGTTTGAATTTTAAAGGAGGTGATAAAAATAATAATAATGAAATAGATATGGATAATGATGATTTATTATTTAATAATAACAATAATAATAATAATAATCACGCTAAAACAGGAGCATATAATAGAGAATCCGGACAAAATGAATCAACTAGTATTTCAAAAGCATTACAAGAAAGACAAGCTGGTTTAAGTTTACAATATCCAGGTCAACTTAATGTATCTCAAGAAGAAGCAATGAGAAATAAATTAGAAAATGTTAGACAACCAGGATTTCCAGGTTTAAATATTAACTCTATGGCACAATTTAAACCAAAAATTAATTATAAATTAATGTATGAATCTGACCTTTTATCTGCATCATTAATAATACCAAATGATGAATTTGATGAAGAAGCTAATCAATTAAAATCAAATAACCAAAAAGAAGCCGAAGAAATGACACCTATGATTAAAAATAATAATAAAAATAATAAAAAATAATAAAAAAATAAATCAACAAATTAAAAATAACCAATAACAACTAAAAATTATTGATTTGGTAGATGACCATCATCATCTGGGTCTTGCATTTTAACTTTCTTTTTTTTATTTTTAAGTTCTTCTTCAGTTAGTTCTTTATCTAGAGAAGTAATAAATAAAAATAATTCATCAGACCATCCATAATGACATCCATTCGGTGATTGATCAATCATAATTTTATCAGATGTATTTCTATTATGTAATAAAGCAACTAAAATACCTTCCCAAGATACCTCAATTGTTTGATTTTCTCTTCCTTCTAGGAATTCTTTAGCCTCACTATATGCTGACATATCACTGAATTTCTGAACTTCCCAAAATGATTTCTTAAATGCAAGAGATGCCTCCGAGATTCTATGACTAAATGGTAATCTATGAGGAGGAACATTAACCATTGATACATAATGATTTATATCAAAACACCCAATTGCAGAACATGTTACACAATCTTTACAACTTTTTAATAATTCTAGGATTCTAATTTTAACACTATTAACTGGATAATAATCATCATCATCCATACAAACTATATATTCATTACTAGCTTTTTCAATACAATAATTTCTTTTAAATCCAATTGGTTTTTTTTCATCTAACTCAAAATATTTAATTCTATGATCATTTTTTAATTCTTTAGTGTTTTCAATCATATCTTTTATTTTCTCAGTTCCATCATCAACAATAATCCATTCTAGTTTATCTTTAGGATATCTAATACTCATAAAATTATTAACAGCTAATCTAAAAAAATTACGACGATTATATGTTGGTGTAATGATACTTACTGTTGGTAATAAATCTTCATTATTAGCCATCTCTTTCATTTTCTCTTTTTCTTCTTCTATTTCTTTTTCTGTTTTAATATGACTAAATAACTCAGTCATAACATCTTTTATTTCATTTTCAAAATATTTAGATTCTTTTACATAACTATCTCTCGCATTTTGACCCATTTTTTTTAATAATTTAATATCAGTATTTTGTATTTTTCTTATCGTTTCCTTAAAATCATTCATATCAATAATGTATCTAGAACCAAGATGTTTCTTTAATAATTTCTTATCACTAGATTTTACAATAAAACCCATACTATCATCAACATAATTTTTCATTGGTTGTCCATTTGTTGTAATTACAATAGCACCACAAGATTTAGCTTCATGAATATAATGTCCATAACCTTCTGTTTCAGAACAACATAAATGAACACCACATTCATTCATTAATTTTGTTAATTGATCTTCCGAAAGACGATGTGTAATATATTCAATATTATTTAAATCATCTCTTTGTTTTATAGAAACATCTCTAGGACTATATACAATTGTTAATTTTGGAAAATCTTGTTCCCAATAATCAATCATAAATTGTGTTTGTTTATGTTTAGAACGACCACATAGATGTAAAAAATGATTAAAATCCATTGAACAATTTTGACTTTCACGATCTAAACTTTTCCAACCAATCATTTTAACAATATCCTTTCTAGTATGCACTAAACTTTTAAATAAATTCTCAGCATATTCAGTTTTAACAAAAATATAATCTAAATCCTCTAAATATGGTATCCAATTTTTATAATACCATTCTTGATTAGGAATTAAAACATTAATATCAGCATATTTAAAAAGAATCTTTGAAATTGTTTCTAAAAAAATATTAATATCTGCTCTTGGTGCTTTATAATGAAAAAAATCAACAATCTTAATTTCAACTTTTTTACCAAAATGCTTCTCTAATAATTTTGCTAATATTTTCATATCATTCGTTAAACCATACTGGTTATTATAAGTAATTAAATTAATTTTTACCATATTAAATTTTAGTTTTATATTATTATTTTAGTTTTCTTTTATATCATTACTTTTTACAAAAAAAGTAATATCAAAAAATAAAAATAAAACGAATAAAAAACATAATTTAATTATTAAAAATCTATAATTAAAAGTAAAATAAAAGTAAAATAATAAGTAAAAATAAATAATAAAATGACTAAAATATCAAAAAATAAGAAAAAATCAATACGAAACAAAACAATTAAGACAAAAAAAATAATTAAGAAAACCAAAACAATAAAAAAATCTATGAAAGGTGGTGTTCTAGATTTTTCAATTATGGAAACACCATTTAATATACCTACACAATCATATCCATTAAAAAAATCAGATAAAGATATTAAAAGATATTCTGCTATTATGCGTGAAGAAGGGTTTGACGAACGTTCCATAGAAGAATCAATTAATGCATTAAAAATATTATTAGAAAATACAACTCATGTAACATTTGCCGAATTAATAAGTTCAATTAAAAAAACAATCATCAAATTTGAAGAGGAAATAAAAGATAAACCATTTTACTTATTTATTCCAATTATTGATGGTAAACCAATTCAACATAAGTCAAATTATTGGATATCTAAAATTTTTTATTTATTAATGAATAAAAAACCAATTCAAATAATTACATCAATAGATAAAGATGAATTAAAAGATGAAATGAAAGATATTATTGTTTGTGATGATGCGATTTATTCTGGAAAACAAATGAGTGAAACTTTTAGAAATTTATCAATTGATACTAAAGATAAACATCTTTTTCATATATTATGTCCTTTTATATCTCAAAAAAGTATAGATCGTCTTAATAATATGGAGCAATTTAACAAAAAATTTTATTATGATACACTATTAGAACTATTTTCATCTAAATATGATGATTATATAATAAAAAGAACCATTGGTAATACTGATAAATATCCAATTTATTTTGATCATCGAGTCGCAGATAGCCAATCTAGTTTCAGTTATGTATACGAATTAGGTAGAATTTGTACAAAAAGTGAATGTATTTATCTAAATAGTTTATTACAAAATTGTCATATTGAAGGACTTAAATATAAATATTCTCGTCTTACGGATGCATTCGATTTTATGGAAAAATGCCCACCTATACCATATAGACCTGGAATTACTTCAGAAACACCTGGTATTAAATCAATAACACCTGAAGAATTTATATCTGAATATAATAAATAAATATCAAATATTTAACTTTTCTAGGTGCATAACTAATCATAACAAAAATACCATTGGATGAATTGTTATGATTAGTTATGCACCTAGATATGATAAATAACAATAAAAAAGTGTAAAAAGTTTAATTTTTTATTTTAATTAATTTTATTAAACACATTTTGATTTAATGTAATTAGGTAATTTATCTAATTTATAAATCACATAAATAAGAACAAATGTCAAACACCATACATATAAAAGAAATCCCCATAATGGTCCAAAATTAGAATCAATATCCGTATCATCAATTGTTTTATTTAAGTTTGATGTGTAATTTGAAATCGCTAGAATATACATTTGATGATTAATTATTAATAGTGTTTCAGTTTTTTTATTTTTTAACTATTAATTTTATTAATTTCAATTTTTTTGTATTAATTATATAAAAATTTATATAAAGTTAAAGTAAAATAAATAAGGAAAGAAAAAAGGAATAATAATATAATAAATGGGTGGTAAATATTCAAAATCCAATGATAATGAAATAAATCAATTATTATTAGATAAATATTATAATATTAATTCTAATACTAACGCTAATTTAGAGTCTTTAATATATGAAATCAATAATTTGAAAGAAGAACATAAAAAATTAATAATTGAATTGAAAAATAATTCTGAAAAGAATTATAAATTAGAACAAGAAATTAATAAAATACAACATAATTATGGACAAGAAATTTATAAATTAAATGAACATATATATACATTACAAATTGATAGTCAAACATTATTAAATAACCAAAAAATAATATCAGAAGTTCTACAAAATATATCATCAAATAATATTTCATTAGAACAAAGTAAATATAAAACACCAACTACAGCTAATAATTCATTATATAAAATAAATTAAATTATTATTATTAGTTAATTTAACCACCAAGAATCATCTAGGTATGGTGGTTTTTCTTTAGTATCTATACAAGAGCCTTTTGATGGACCTTTAGAAACCATTTCATCAATTTCACTTGGTGAAACAGCGTGGTCAAAATATTGTAATTCAGATAAATAACCATCGAATCCACCAAATAAACTTGTCCAGACATTACCATAATTTTGTCTAGGTAAACTGCTTAATTCTTTACGTATTTTTAATAAACCATTGATATAAATATTTAAACTACGATTCTTAACAACTATTACCATATGAACCCATTTACGAAGAGGAATGTTATCAATATCTACATATTCTAACATTTCTTTCATTGTATTCATATAAACTCTAATAATATTATTTGTTGGATGAATCCATACACCTGGTGCTCTATTCGGATAACTGGAACTATTACCTTTATGAAACATATGTTTCCATTCACCATTTTTATAATCTAAATCAGAAATAACAAACCAACAGGCATAACTAAATTCAATACCATCTTTATTAACTGAACGATTAATAGGTATATAATTTGTATGGTTAGGATCTTGTGAAATAACCATAGCTTGTTTACCATTCTTAGTTCCATTAATTAATACAGGACTACCAATCTTATTACTATCCCACTTTAAATAAAAATATTTAACAATATTAATTATAATAATTAAAAAGATTGCTCCTAAGATTACTTTAAATATTAACCAAAGAGTCTCATTTCCAGAAGGTGATTCATAAAAATCTGTTATAGAATTAGCAGCTGATGTAAACATACCTTTTGTTGCTTCTACTTTTTTATTTTCTTGATTTTTTTTATTATTAACATTAACATTAACATTAACAACTGGTTCTTCAACTTCAACTTTATTTTTATTCTTATTCTTATTTATATTCGTATTTTCATCATCATTATTATTAAAACTAAAAAAATTATTATTATTTTCATTTTTAGTATTTTCATTATTAAAACTAATATTTTTATTACC
>JACCDO011637809.1_pt1 | contig 12880 bp, 13 predicted proteins | sample 7446101 | NCBI WGS metagenome assembly JACCDO01 (sample SAMN15323440, study PRJNA562643) | freshwater metagenome | isolation source: river surface water | place: USA:Blue River Watershed | collected 2017-08-16
CGCATTTATCATCGGGACTGACTTTATGATCGTCAATACTTGTCTCATTCGCTATGTAAAGATAAGGGATGAGATATATAACAACGCTCGTAACTACCAAAATAATTGGCGCGAATATCGCGTCCTTCATACTAGTCGCATCACCGATAATATCGAACACGAAGATGCCGTAAAATGGACCTAAGCAAGGGATAACTTGCCATAACGAACGAACGACTTTCTGTTGGATATTGCGTAGTTCGTCATTCAATTGACTAACAAGCTGTATTTTATCATCACTGCCAAGTGTCGGACACGTCATAATGGACTCAAGGTACTGACCCACTCGGTACTCGGCGTACTTCGTCTGGCATATTATAGTTAGGAATAATATGAATGACAAGAAGGGGAAGGTACAACCGAATGACAACATTACCGCGATGATAGTCACCAAGTGGAGGACGAATATCGTGGGATTAATTGGGGGAGATCTATTCAGTACAGATGATGAACTCGTATTATCATCGGTTTGTGGGAGCGATGGTGGTGACGTCTCAGTAGGTATTTCTGGTGCTATGGATGTTAACTTATTTCTGCTACTCCTCTTAGTGCTAGGAAAAGATGAAGACTCATTGACAGCTGTCTTCAATTGCAAGGTAGCCATATTGTCACTGAATCTATCTCTTAATGGTTGCGATATTAATCCGAATAATGCGGAGTACAAAAATACCACTACGTATGAAGTAAGGATGGCGGATGAGCATTGGTAACTATAAGCATATGATGGCGTAAATTTAACAATTGATTCCAATGGAATACCTGTGCAGTATGACATGCAATATGAAAAGCCTAAACGGTATGATGAAGATACATCTTCACGCGAGTATATTAGATTGTAAAAGCAGTCGGGATTCACTAGTGACAAGGCAATACATGGAATTACGATGTTGTTCAGTATGGATGTAAACGATAAGAAGCTAAGTCGCTGCCCCTCCAACTTGCTCGCAGACTTGATGTAGTGCACATCGAACAGTCGAATAGCCTCCACTACCACCACGTTGGTCCAAACAGCCTTGAATACACCCATGCCGATGTCCACGAGAGTCACGATAGTGCCGTTGTAGTGAAGCACGGTCAAGACGTACGAGAAGTTTAACGTGGCAACCACCACAAGATTCACTGCCGATATCAGTACCATACTAATGAACCTCTTCTGCACCTTGTTTATCGTCTCTTTACTTATGTTGACACTGCTTCTGCGAGTCAGGGCCAACACCGATATCATCGAGATATTGCGCTCTCTTTTCCACATAGCATTATTACTACTTTCTGCCATAGGGGTAGCTACACCGTTATTATTATTTACAGCGTCGTCACTATGATCATGATGTAACTCCCACCACAGGTACGATCGGAAGTAGCAGCACGGGACTGTTATAGTACACAGGTAAAGTATAAACAGTAATGTACCTGGTGCTATGCCTGACAAGTACGCTGCACTCGCCGACCACGCATAAGTAATACTATAAGTACCGAAGTATACGGAGAATATGCTGTACAGAGGCAAGTACACACAAACACACACACCAGTTAAAAACCCTGTAGCAACGCGGACCACTTGACCAAGTGCATTGAATTGCTTTATCTCATTGATTGACAACTTCAGTTCGGTCGATATAGTTGCCGAGACACGAGCTAAATCTGACGACGATGTAAACCTAGACCGAAGATTATGCAACAAAGCCAGCGATGCAGCGATCCATCTCTCAACTGCTGTGCCACTAACACCATTGTATGATACATAAGACAGTCCTAACAAAACTACTACTACTACTACTACTGCAAACCATAACAACCCCGCATTCGTGAACGAACTGGACCCACACACATACTTGTCTTGTACTTCGTCGTGTAATTTGTTTAGTTCCTCGCTAGTGCAAGTGAATATATTGCCCGTCAGTACCACGACATCCTTCGTCATGTACAGCGATGAGGGGATGCCTCCACTTATTCTGTTGATCTTCAGACTTGCGACATCACTAACATTTAATGACGGCATTAATGAGCCGCTGAATTTGTTGTAACTTAGATCCAGAACCTCCCACTTGTGTGTTTGAAATGCCTCTGGGATGACCGATCTATACTCGTTATTGCTTACTACCAATTCCTTGAACTCATCATTTAACGTGGCATCGGTTGGCAATGATCCCGTAATACCGTTGCCAGATAGGTGCAAAAAAGACATGTTTGGTAACGAGTAAAGACACGACGGGATCGACGATACCGACTGCGAGGACGCGTATATAGTGTCAAACAGGCGAATGGGTATCGTGGTGCGACACGAACTGGAAGCATGAATGCCGTCTAACATAAGAAAACTCAACAAAGTCGCATTGCACACCACCTCGGTGAATCGCGCAGTCATACAATTAATCCCCGCAGAGAGAAGTATCAGATTGGGCAATGTAAAAAGCTCCATCGGAAGTTCACCGGACAACATGTTGTTGGCTACATCAATACGTTCAGTAGTATTTGAGAAACCGTTAGGTAGTAATGGCCCTGTCAACATATTATTTGCGACTAAAAAGACAGTCAATTCTGATACCTTTAATAGTGCGGGAATAGCTCCTGTGAATTTGTTGTCGTTTAGAATGCATTGTTGCAGTCCCACTAAACCTACTAACGGCTCTAAATTTCCTGAAAATGCGTTCTTACTTAAATCCAGTATTTGTAAGCCATGTAGGCTTCTAACTGCCTCGATATTTCCAGTAAATTGGTTCGAATTCAAGATTATAAACTCCAAGTCGGTGAGGTTTGAGAGCGCGGAAATATTGCCATTTAATTTATTGTCAAATAAATTCAAATATTTGAATTTGGAAAAATTACGAATGATTGAAATGCTTCCGGTGAGTTGATTTGTATCCAAAAACAATCCCTTTAATCCGACTAACTGACTTATTCCTGACAAATCCCCTGTCAAATGATTGTCGTTTATCCAAATAACTTCTAAATATTGTAAGATATTCAGATTACCAGTATTCAAAGTCCCAATCAAATTATTATGGCCTAAATCAACATAATTTAATCTCGTTAAATGCTGTAACGGACTAAGATCGCCAGTGAAACCGTTATAAAAGGCAATTAAGGTATCCAATGTGGTAATACTTCCTAAAGTATTCAATGATTCTTTATAATCACTACAACAAATGTTTAATAGTGATAGTGACGATTGATTCATCTCACTTGGCAATGGTGAATATAACCTATTACTTTCAACATGCAAATGCGTCAGATTTGGTAGCAGTTTAAACATCTCACCAGGCAAAACACCAGTTAAATTAAAACCACCTAAAAATATCTTGATGATGTGACAAAACGAGGCACTACTTGATGAGTACGACGGTTGGTCATCATAATAATAAGTATAAGAATTCTCAAAATATAGTGTGTAAGAAGTATTGCACGAGCACAATATCCCTTGCCAGTGATCATAACATGGATGCACTAAGGATAAATTGCCAGTAAAGTTCCATTTAATACCATACTCTGTTCTATAATAAGGATCTGTATCATTCAACCACTCCCAGTAATCGCCATTTGTTGAGTTATAAAGATAATACAATCCTTTAATCTCATCTGTTGCTATTGGTAATCTAACAGTAGAAGATGCCAACTTTCGCATCAACTCATTATTCACCTCTGTCTCATCAAAATCTTTCGTATCATCATAATAATCATAGATATGATAATCATCATGTATTCTACTATAAGCAATTGTAATAACCACTAGTATGACCAGCCATGATGATAGCATAACACCTGTTACCTGCATCAACTGTACGTCTCTCTCTCATGACCTCACCTGTAGTGAGGTAGCAATCAAAAGGAAAGTAGGTTCAAAGGTACTATATATGATTATTAGGTACAAAAACCGGAGTCCGGTTACCACACGGATCAATCGGCCCTAAAACCTATCATCCGTTTTTATTTATTAATACTATGTAGTTAAAACTTAACTAGAATTTTGGATTGTCAAAATAGAATTAATCTGTCCCGTTCCACACCTTTCGAGACCTGTCAAAATCTTTAAAAAACTTAGTCCGCGGGATAAGACCATAGGCGTCAACAATTAAAGGTTGAAGGAGATTTTGACGTAGGCTGAGGTTACAAGGATTGAAGAAATAAAATAATCTAGTTACAAATAATATATAAAATTCAATTTGATATGTGCATAATTGTGTCAGGTTGCACATTGGATAGCACGTAAGTAAGATTCTCGATAGATAATGATACACAACCTATAAAAAGAGTTGAGAGTGAATGAGTAATTAAAAATATTTGAGTAAAAGAGTAAGTATTACCAGCAGTAGGTCCTAAATACGTCGTATTATTTGTTGTATCAGTAACTATTGATGCTACGTGGAAGAAGATTGCTGATCCTTTATTTGGAATAATTGGATCATCATTGTAACCAATAACTGCCATTAAATCATATGAAGCAGCATCTAAATATAAATTTTCATATGAATTATATGAATTTGGACCTATTAATAGGCGTAAAAGTGAATGAGTATAATAAATATGACGAGTAAGTAGTTAAAAGTTAACTATACCATTTGTTGATGGTAATGTAACATATTGATTGTATAATGTGCTGTTGGCATCATCAACCCATCCATCACTAGGAATAGTTATTTGGGTAGGTATAAAATCTGGCAAATTTGGATTATTTATTCTATCTGTTATTATTAAAATGAATGAAAGGAGTTTGCGAATGGTAAATAGTTTTCAATAATACCTGATCTATAAAATACTCGTCTTAAGGGATATGAGCCTATAGGTGTACAACCATCACCTTCAACTTTATTTAATGTGACTCCATTACGACCATATGCACAAGGAAATGTTTGATTTTGAAATGTTAATATACAACCTGAAAAGAATAAGTAGTAGAGAATAATTATAATAAGTATATGTTACATGTTTTAGTAATTGAATGAGTTCGTGAGTAAATAGCTAAGTGAACAAGAGAATGCAAATACTTACTCCATATATTATCACTATTACCATCAGGTTTCACCGTAATATCATTTAAACCCATGATAAATACAGGTAATAATAATAAATATAACGATGAAATAAACAAAGCTATTATAATCATACTTTATTATCTAAATGATTTGTTCGCAATCTGAGCCCTCAACCCAACAAACTAGAAGAAACACACACACACTCAGATTTTACTGTTTCTTGCCTTGATCTCAAGTTGACTCTCTTGGAAATTTTTCAACAAGGAAAATTTGCAGTGCGATCCGGCACCTAAGGAAACCAATGTGTAACTCGCACCATTTTGTACTATTTGGTCTTATAAGCAATAAAGTAGGTAAATTTACTTATTCGCACAATATAAATTTTAAGAATAATATAAAAGACGGGAATTTCAATCCTTCCATAGTACTAGGCGGCAAAAAGGTGTGTCGTTAGTAACGTTGCAAATAATTAGTGGAATAAAAAAATTGATACAGCAAGAGTGGTTCACAAACGGTCAAAAAGAGACCGAGTCCGGAAGAAAAAATACCAAAACCGGAACTCCGGAATTCCGTAAAGTAGTCAGTCTATATATATTCCTAAAAACACACTCCGGAATTCAGGCACAGTGCACAAGTACTACAACATAAATGGAACTTGAAAAATTGCAGGAGACACATCCTATGAGTGCCTTGATGAATGCCTTGACGACAGCATCGTCATTGGAGCATGTATTTGATATTCCTTCTGTAATATTATCACTTGAAGACATTGCAATAGGTACATGACATATATATGATGCACTGATTTATGCTAATCTACATACATTATTAGGCAATGCAAATATATTATTGAATAGTTATGGTAAAGGAGTACATGATATTGTTAATAACGCCTTGTATAGTGACCCTAGTTCATCAAAACTTGTATTAAAAACGACTAGTTTATATAATGGGTTGATTAATTATATAAAATATGCTGCTTGGTATTCCACTACTCATTTGTTCTTTCATTTACTCAAACTAACTAACTTATGTAACATATAGTGGTGAAGATTTTAGAGATGATATAGAATTTCATAGCATATTTTATAAATTTTTATTCAAAATAGATGTAGAAATTGTTGCATATGCATTAAATTTAGATGGTACTCAATTTACTACTCAACTTAATTGAGTTATTTACTTACTCTATTCTGTACATAGGTCCAAATAGTCATAATTTCAATAAATACAATCTAGAATCGGTATTGAATATTGCTGCTGATTTGTTGCAAATTAAATCATTAAATGCTCAAAATGGTTGGCCCGGTAAGTCTTTCACTCACTCACTTACTTCTTGACTCACTCATTCACTCACTCACTTACTTATTCAGTACGATTAAAGCAAGTAAAAGCATCAAATGGTAAAGTGTTAAAGTCTTTAGTGGTGAACACCAAGCGCATTAGTTTTCAAATCTGCTATGTTCTCTTATATATAATACGTATGTATCAAATAGTTCCTCAGGTAATTCACTTCTTACCTAGTTTACTTATTTACTCACTCAATTTACTTACTCACCCATTGACTTACTTACTCATTTACTCACTCACTCACTGACTCATTCACTATCTAACTCATTCACTCACTGATTCACTTACTCACTCACTCATTTGCAGAGAGTATTAGCATTACTATACATAGATCATAATGAATTTTTAGGGAGTTACTATGAATTCAAAGTTTACGACACCGCAAACCCAGATATCAACCCATCATTGCCGTCTAATGTTAGCAGATTGCAGATACGAAAGAAAATAGAATCATTTAGTGATAGTGAGAAGAATGATGAACTAAAAGCTTTATTTGGATATGGTACACAACTCACTCACTCACTTACTCACTCACTCATTCACTCACTTACTCTACTCATTCACTTACTTACTCACTCACGTACTTACTCACTCACTTAATTATTCACTCAGGTAACATGTTTCGAATATTGAAAGAGGAAGGATTAGATTCAAAATTCCACAAAGATTTTATTCTTGATTTCGTAACTCGATTGATTGAAGGAAATAGTAGTAGTATCGTTCGTCACTGGACAGGGTCTGGTCAAACCGCTGCTACGGAGAGAAGGGTGTTGATATATAAAGTAGAATGTAGCAAACCGTTAGATAACATAGATGAGAGTCCAAAGCCGCCTGAACAGAGTAAGAAAAGGAAGGCAGCTGATGTAAGTAATGTTGGTAATAATCTTGGTTTTGATCAGTGGAGAGAGTCGATAGAAGGTGGCAATAACAACAACAACAACAACAGGGCTGCGGTTGATAAGAGGAGATCTACGAGTAGTTCAAGCAATTCAAGCAGTAATAATTTGAATATTGGCGGTAACCAGTTGCAATTTGAGGCTAATATTCTTGCAGAAGATATGCTGAACCCATCCAATCCCTTATACGACTCCTTCTTATTTCTTGATCACGATTTTTGTTTTGAAATATAGAAATAGTTTATATTGTGATAAACCCTTCTTTGATAGCTCTGGACTTGTGTAATGTCCAGACAATGCATGACAATAGTTAGAGGTGTGGAGCACAAAGTTGATTTATTTTTATTTGTTATTTTGTATTATAAATTTTTGAGACAAAATTATTTTGATAACTTGCAATTACACGGATCAAACCGTTACGAATTAATGTTCGCAAAAGTGTACTGCGGTACCGGCACTCTTAATCCCTGCGAAATCTGCTGGCTCCAAGAAAATTGGCGAATATTTGGGAAAGGAGGAAAATGAGTGAGAGCTTGAAAAGAATAGGCGAGAATTTAAGTAAATCATGGAAAGTTGAGCGTACTCATGAGCCATTTTATGATGGGAAAAAAGGCGTGTGCAATAAATCACTTACAAAATATTATAGTTTATATAATGATAATTTATTGATCTTGACATGGCCTTCAGGTACTTCATAACGCTCTTATTCACCCATTTTCTTGCGTGGTTATTGCTAACTCCTAACTTTCTTCATCTTACTCGCTAATTACATATTCACTTACTTACTTCATCTAAGGGGAGATAATAGGACGATTATTTGACGATAATGACGAATATCGTATTAATGTTAGCTGTTTTACCGTGAATCCAAATGATGAAGTCAATGTGGTTATTGCTACTGAGACATTTCTATTACAACACTATAAATTTAATGATAATTATACGACGAAGGAGTTAATAAGAAGTATTAAAGGTCATAATATGCCAATATTATGCATGGCTTATGATGCAACAGGTACATTGGTTGCTACTGGTTGTGCCGATAGAAACGTTAGAGTATTTGATATAGAGAAAGGTTATTGCACACACAATTATAAAGAGCATAATGATATTGTTCGATCAGGTTGGTTACTAACTCACATACGTACTTACGTACTTACTTACTCACTCACTTGTAGTAATGTTTCAAACTGTTTCATCATCGGCCAATCAACTAACTCTCTTCTCATGCAGTGACGACAACACTGTCCACATTTATGACTTGAATAATACCAAAAATCATGTGAAATCATTACGTGAACATATGAGTTTGCCTACTTCCATCGCTATTTCATCTGATAACGTTGTGATGGCGAGTGTCAGTAGAGACAAAGTTATAAATGTCTACCAAGTACAGAGTAACTACGCACATATCAAGACAATTCCAGTGATGGATGAGTTAGAAACAGTAGTTATATTGCATAATGAGCACGTGAAAAAGCTGTTAAAAGCAAAGACGAAGGTGAATAATTCCAATTTGTATTATTTGTTAGTCGCAGGTCAACAAGGGATTATAAGGGTATATACTATTGATATAAAGACATTACAGGTTAGCTAACTCACTTGCTCACTTATTCACTTACTCACTTACTCACGCATTCACTTACTTCAGTATGAGCTGCTGTCCCAAGTATCAATATCTAATAGTAAGATAACAAGTGCACGTGGGGATTCTGGTTTATTACGCGCCATAACGAATATGTATTACAACTACAACAATAAAGATGACTGCACAAGGTAGCTTTTCACTCACTCACTCACTCACTCACTCACTCATTCACTCACTCACTCACTTACTAGTGACAGAGTCAATGAGTTGGTAGTAGTAACAGCTGATCACAACTTTATTACTTACGAATTAAACAATTTATCTAAAACCAGCGAAGTTGTAGCATGGGAATCCGTTAGAAACATTATAGGATTCAACGATGACATCCTTGATATTGCCTATGTCCCTGTTGAGAATGATGACGAAGTTGGTTATGAAGTAGATCGAACAGGGAGTAATAGCGTTATCCACACCAGTGAAAATCAAGAAAAAAAGAAAACTACCAAGTATTTATTAGCATTAGTAACAAACTCACCACAAGTAAAATTAATCGATGAAAAGTACGAGTCTATTCATCTCGATGGTCACACGGATATAGTCTTGGCGGTAGATGTCGCACCTTCTGGGTAAGTACCACCTTCACTCATTTCACCTTTATTTTCATGCATTCTTCGAAGCTGATTAGTGATTACATATCCTATTATCGGTCAAAAGATATGCTATAGTAGACACTTTGTGTTAATGGTAGCCGGGTGGCACGAATTCTACTCTAAAAATGGAGTTTATTACATGGATCTCGTCCTCAATCAGCCGCCTGACAATTTCTCCACTCACTCATACACTCACTCACTCACTCACTCACTCACTCACTCACTCACTCACTCACTCACTTACTCACTCACTCACTCACTCATGCACTCACTCACTTAGAAAACACATAATAACATCATCAAAAGACCACACTATTCGCTTGTGGGATGTGGCAACCGGTGATTGTATTGCTGTTGGTGAAGGTCACACGGATTCTGTAAGCGCAGTGAGTATGTATCAACTCGAAGCAACTTTACTATCTAAGCAACACTTTGTTATTAGTGGTGGAGCAGATAAAATATTAAAAAAATGGTCGTTGAATAATACAAAGCTAACGGCAACTCATAGTGTTCGTGCACATGATAAAGAGATCACATGTGTGAGTGTTGCACCTAATGATGTAATTCTTGCTTCTGGCTCACAAGATAAGTCAATAAGACTGTGGAAATCAGCGGATCTGACAGCTGTTGCGACACTTAAAGGACATAAAAGAAGTGTGTGGAAAGTGTCGTTCTCGCCTGTTGATAGATGTCTTGTTTCATGCAGTGGCGATCGTACTGTGAAGTTATGGTCGGTTGCTGATTACTCGTGTATTCGGACGTTTGAAGGGCATACTGCATCTGTATTATGTGTATGATTCACTCACCTACTCACTCTTCTACTCACTCACCTACTCACTCATTTACTTACTTACTTATTACTCACTCACTCACTTATGCAGGTAAAATTTATAAATAAAGGCACGCAATTAGTAAGTGGTAGTGCAGATGGGTTAGTAAGGCTGTGGACGATTCAGACCGGTGAATGTGAGGGGACATTCGACGAACATCAAGATAAAATATGGTCCATATGTGTATCATCAAACAATGAAAAACAATTTTTTTCTGGTGGTTCGGACTCAAAATTATTAAAATGGATGGATGTAACAGCAGAGGAAGAGGCGAAGAGGCTGAGTGATAGGGAACAGAATCTGTTATTGGAACAGGTTACTTACTTACTTACTTACTCACTTACTTACTCACTCACTTACTTACTTACTCACTCAGGCATTACACAATGACGTCCGTAATAAGAGGTATGCCAAGGCATTGCATGCGGCGATAGAATTAGGTCATTCTCATCGTATTCTTACGACGTTAACGGCAATATTAGAAGAGGAAGGAGTGGATATACCAAATGAAGATCCTTTCGATGCTAATGCACAGGTGAATGCAAGATTGAATAGTTATGTTGCTTTATGGAGTGACAATGACATAGAAAAGGTTGTTGGGTATATGAAAGAATGGAACACCAACGCCAGATATAGTTACGTTTCTCAATGCTTTATAAGTTCCTTGTTTACAGGTGTGATATTTATTACTCACTCACTCACTCACTCACATACTTACTCTCTCACTCCCAGTTGTAAAAGTAGAGAAATTATTGAAGATTAGATCGGTTTGTGAGGCAGTGCCTGCGTTATTATCATACACGGATCGTCACTATCAACGTGTTGATAAATTATACCAAGGATCATATCTACTTGAATATATGGTACTCACTTACTTACTTACTTACTTACTCACTCATTCATTCATTCACTCATTCACTCACTCAGGCATCAATGATGAGCTTATTACCTAGCGAAGCAAAAAATGCGAGCATATCAGCAATAACACGTGTGAATCAGGGACCCTTACCAAGCGAAAACGAACCGTTAGTTATATTTGGTAATGATACCGATCATAACGAGGAATCCAGCGAAGAAGAGGTAGATAATAGTGTTAAAGAAGAGAAAGTAACGAAGAAAAGAGTATTGAAAGAAAAGAAACCACTAAAAAATGTAGAAAAAAAGAGGAAGAAATAATGTTATTTACATTGTATATTTACACATTACGCTACTAATTACAAGTGCTTCCTTGCGCTATGCTAATTCCATTTTAGCACGAATTGAGCTAGCTGGAGGCAATACTTCTTTTGTTTTACCTGCGGCTCTTTCTGCTTCAGCTTTACTATACTGTGGTTGGAGTAAATCTTTCAACCTTCTTTTATGCAACTTTGATAATTTATGTCCTAAAAGCAAAATATTGAGTATATTAGGAAGAGACTAAGAGAAATATCACTGTTTTACCTTGTAATGTAGCATCATCAGCGAAATGTCTTGCGCATTGTACACAATAAAATTGTCCTAAACCAGGTAAATCATCGGAAGCTTCTATACTAAATTCCATATCTTTCCCATTCTCAATGCCTTAGTGAGTGTGCATGAGTAAATAAGGTTGGGAACAAGAGAAAGTAATTAGTTGGTTACCTTTTATATCATCTTGAATTTGATCAATATCACGACGCCTATTACATGTAGCATGACGTTTAGAATACGATTTATTTTTAGTCGTACGACTTTTATGATTACGTGTTCGACCCATTTGTTACAAGTTTCTTCTCTTGCTTGGTATGGATGCTATCTCCTTTCCTTTTGGCGAGGACTCGATTCGTTGGTAATCCCTTCTACGGCACCTGGTAGGTTATAGGTTGAGGTAGTTACAGGTGACACTACTTAAATTACTACTTAGTAAGTAGAAAGGATAAAGTGCGAGTACAGTTTATTGTATCATTAATCAGCTTTAAATTCTGTATACTTTTCCCCAACAGGTGCAACTTGGCCATAATAACAAGTATGAGTACATGGTTATATATTACAGTTTACCAAAGTTTATATTGTTTTCTTAAATTTATTTGACGCCATTTAGGCAACTGGATGAACGTTTCTACAAGTTGAAGTGAGTATGTGAGCATGGTAGCAATTGTATATATAATAAATTATATTACCTTTTGTCATTTTAAATATTCGTAAAAAATTAGTATCACTTAGATGAAGTTCTCTACATCGCAAATCCACATCAGCAGGCACACTTGCGCTGGTTAACTCGTCATAACTATAGAACTTCCGATTTCGTAAGCTTGGTTCGAAGGAAACCATTGATACTGGTTGATTTCCGTTTCCTTGCTGTCTATTGCTGCTAGGATAATTTTCACTTTGGAGTATCCAAACTCCTCCGATCTGCTTACTACCATCGGTACTGTTACTATCAGAGTTTGACGATTGTTTTATCTTATCAATAGCAATCACTTGTGACGGCGCAGTCTTATTAGTAACACTTATATCACTAAGTGAACAAGTTAAGTAAGTAAGTAGAAGTGAGTTAGTGAGTGAGTACCTGTTATTACCAGTGCTGGCATCTTTATTA
>JACCDO011685493.1_pt1 | contig 12878 bp, 8 predicted proteins | sample 7446101 | NCBI WGS metagenome assembly JACCDO01 (sample SAMN15323440, study PRJNA562643) | freshwater metagenome | isolation source: river surface water | place: USA:Blue River Watershed | collected 2017-08-16
CTCTTCTTTCTTGATAAGTATCACCATAATAGTTTTGTGAATTAATAAAAGTAATTATTTCACCAATTGTTTTAAATTGTTTATTTAATATTTCTGTATTCATTACGATCATCTTTGATGTAAATTCTTTTGATAATTTATATTCTGGAAATAAATCAACTATATTTAACTTCATTGATTTGTATATTTTTTCATGCATACCATTCATTGTTTTTAATATTGATTTTAATTTAGCATCAGAATCTGCATATTTAAATCCTACACATACAGCATATTTTTCTGAGTTTGATGGACGGCTAGTTAATGGTTTAACCATAAATACTTTGTCGTAAAGTGAATTTAAGATAGATACAAATTTAAATGAAGTAGTAGTAAATGTTTCAAAAAATTTACAAACAAAAGAACCTCCTTTCTTTTGCATATTAATTGCAAAAATTATTTGTGAGAAAAGTAGTTTAAAATACTCTTGTTCTTGAATATTTTCATTTACCCATTCAAATCCACCATCAGCAGTGATAAAGTCTACTTTGTCTTTGACAGTTGAATTTGCTCCACCATAAAAGTTTTTCAAAGTATTTGGATTTGTTAAATCGCCATTATCTTTTGATAAGTCTCCACCAACTTGTTTTTTGTCAAATGTTACATGTTGATAAAATCTACGGGGTTTCTCTTCAGCATAGAAATCTATGAATTTCTTTTCTAATTCAGGTACATGTCCTTTAGTATCTTCTGGATGTATTGTGATTGCATAGAATCTATCATTTTTACTTACACCTTTTTTACAAAACATATCTCTAAAAAACATAGTTGCTTGAATAAATGAACCTGGACCTTCTGCAAGATGTGCAGACATAAAGTTTTCTTTGGAAATATCTATTAAATCAAACATAAATAACATTTCCCATAATTTATAAAAACCTCTTGATAAAATATCTGGTGTTTTACCTTTATCTAATTCAAAATATTTTTTTGTTTCTTCACCAATGCTCTTATTATATGCATCAATATATCTTTCAAATGGATTCATAACTAAATATACTTTCTTTTTATTTTCAAATTGATTTAAAATCTCTGTATCGTTTTTAATTGCATGAATAAAATGTTGGAAACCAAGTGAACATCTTGGATAATCAATATTAGTATTCAAAACTATTTCATCGTTAGATTCGAATATAGATTTATCATTTGTTGATACATTTATGCAAAATGGCATGAATTTTGGTATGGATATTGATTTAGGATCGACTGTACCACCCTGTATTAATTTATTTTTTACCATGTCAATAATAATTATTAAGATTAAAAAAACTTTAAATATGAAAAATCAAACTTATAAAAAATGAATTTTAAATTGAATATTAAAGAAATATATATCATTATAATATATATTATATGTCCACCCAGAATAAATCATATATTAAGGAATTAATTGGGAACGATATTTACAAAAATATTATTTCGTTATATGAACAAACAAAGAAGGGTAACGAATTTGAAATTATTTTTGTAAATCCAGAAAATAAGTATATCGGGCAAGAAAAGTACATTCAACTTTTAAAATATTTAAAACATAAAAGTTTAATTTTAAAATCTGAATGTACAACTCTTGATTCACTTGATATAACTTATTCCCCAACACCAGATGTTGCATACAGAGTAACGTTAAATGGATCAGATATTATTAATAAATATATTCATAAATTAGATCTATGGAAATCACATGTTATTTTTAAAAGTTTAGTTAAAATTGCAAAGCAAAAGAAAAATGAAGATATAGTTCTAATGAAAAAATTAAAAAGTAAAGATAATATGATTGATATAACAGATTTGAATGAACGTGTTAAGTTATCTATAGAAGCAGATTATGAATCAGAAGATTCTAAAATTATAGATGCTATTACTTATGAAGATTTAGACAAAATTACTTTTCGTTTGAAACAAAGAACAAGTTTAACAATCGTTGATACAGACAAAGAGTTTGTACAAATTGATTTAACCATAACTAAAACAACAAGAAAATATTCGTCTTTAAATTCAACCGTTCCAAACTATGAATTAGAATTAGAATACGGTCTAAAAGATTCTAAAATTAAACCTACTTCTGAATCTTTTGATAAGATTATGAATGAATCTCTTATTCTTCACAAGATTATTCAACAAAGTAATTTTGTTATTACTAATTCAAAGATTCAAGAAGTATTGAAATATTACAAAAACATTGCTAACATTTCTGAATCTAATAATTTCTTAGATGCAAGACAATCTATTTCCCTTGAAATCCAATATACTACAGATGTCCTACCAAACAGATATGCTGTTACAGATAAGGCTGATGGTGAAAGATATTTTCTAGTAATTATGAATTCCCATGTATATTTTATATCAACTAATTTAGTTGTAAAAGACAGCGGAATTATTTTGAAGGATTCCAAATATGATGGTACTATTATTGACGGTGAATATATCTTTATTGCCAAACAAAATAGACATTTATATTTAGCTTTTGATGGATTATTCATCGGTTTAAAAGATATTCGTACTGAAAGTAGTTTTATGAAACGTATCAAACAAGTAGAAGATTTATGTAATGAAATCTTCGTATTTAAAGGTCAAAAAGGTTTTAAAAAAAATCTTTATAAACCATCGAAAGATAAATTTGATTTAAATGACATTAAATCTTTTCACCATAAAGAATTTACAAGACTCATTAAGAGTATCAATGAAGATATGCAATTTGAAAAAAGTTTACCATTAATCAGAACCAAATATTTTGCTGATGCAACTGGTGCTGAACCATGGGAAATCTTTTCATATGCTGAAGACATGTGGAAATCATATACTGAAGATTCTGAAGTAGGATGTCCATATTTACTTGATGGTTTAATCTTTCAACCTCTAGATCAAGTATATGTTACTTCACAACGTGAATCAAAATTATTTGAATACAAATGGAAACCACCAACAAAGAACTCTATTGATTTTTACATTCAATTTGAGAAAGATAAAACAACTGGTAAGGTTTTAACTGTTTATGATAATTCAAATGATGATTATATTAGAAACAAACCATATAGAATTTGTAAATTATATACTGGTAGATTTTCTAATAATAGAGAAATACCAGAACTCTTTTTAGAAGAAAAGGGTATTTATTGGGCTTATCTTTTCTTAGAAGATGGTGAAGCCCGTGATGCTGAAGGAAATATTATAGTTGATAATACAGTAGTAGAATTTTATTATGATAATTCTGAAGGAGAAGATGTTTATGTTCCAGAAAAATTCAGATGGAAACCACTCAGAACACGTCACGATAAGACTGAAAGTGTTTTAAGATTTGGAAGAAAATATGGTAACAATGCAGATATTGCTGTAAAAATTTGGCGTTCTATACAGACTCCAATTTTAATTACTGATTTTAGAGATCTTGCAAGAGGTAATAATCCTGACAAAAATGATTTCTCTTATGATAAAAAGATCGAAAGTCTCAGACAAAAGATTGGTCATGATCTCATAGTAAGTGCATCCAAACAAAATGTATATTTCCAAAAGATTTCTAATCTTGCTAAACCACTTAGAACTTTTCACAGATGGATTACATCTAATATTATCTACACATATTGTAATTCTCAATATCAAGGTAATAGACAATTAACAGTATTCGATTTAGGTTGTGGTAGAGGTGCAGAAAATATGAAGTTTTACTACGTTGCAGCATCATTATATGTTGGTGTTGATATTGCCAAAGAAGGTTTATACTCAGCTGTTGATGGTGCTATTTCACGTTATAATCAACAACGTAAAAATAAACCTAACTTTCCAAAGATGCACTTTATACATGCCGATTGTGGTACTAAATTAAATTATGAAGAACAAAATAGAGCATTAGGTGGAATGTCACAAGACAATAAGAATTTAATTGAAAAATTCTTTGGTCGTACTCCAATGAAATTTGATGTAGTAAATTCACAATTCGTGATCCACTACTTATTAGCTAATGAAACAACCTGGACTAATCTTAAATATAACTTAAATTTAGTTTTAAGAGATGGGGGTTACTTTATTATTACTCATTTTGATGCACATAAAGTATTAGAATATTTAGGTGATAAATCTTCTGCAGCTGGTTATTATACTGATGAAAAGGGTAAGAAAGAAAAACTATTCGAAATAGTAAAGAAATTTGGCAATTTAGATAAATCAAAACTAATTGGCCCAGGCCATGCAATTGATTTGTTCGCAGCATGGATGTTCGAAGATGGTTCTTATCAGACAGAATATTTAGTAGATTATAAATTTTTAGAAGAAGATTTATTAAAAGATTGCGATTTAGAATTAATTGAAACAGACCTCTTTGAAAATCAATTTAAAATGAATAAAGACTTCTTCAAAAACTTTCAACAATATATGCACAATCCAGATACACGTAAATTCTTGTCAAGTGTCGCTGCCTATTATGAAGAAACTGAACTTAATAAAGTATGTTATGATTACAGTTTCTTACAAAGATATTGTATATTTAGAAAGAAAGATAAACAAGGAAAGACTGAATCGAAGGGAGAAACAAAGGCTGATACTAAGGGAGAAAAGAAAGAACAAAAGGGTGGAAGTATAGAATATAAAGTCTTATCTAAGACAAAATATAACGACGCCTATTCTTTCATGAACTCAATCCATTACATATTAAAATCGCATGAAATCATTCCAAAATCAATTAGTGTAAGAGAATTTTATAAAGATCATGGTATTAAGATGATTAAAGATGCCGAATTAACAGATAAAGATATGAAGAAAATGTGTAAAGATATTAAGATCTCTCATGAATTTAGTGAGGGTGAACAATCAGTAATTGATGGTATCAATGTTCAAATATTGGAAAATAATAAACCCAAAGATTTAGTAAAATTAACAGGTAAGAGAAAATCAGTAATCTTAGTAAGAGATGATGGTATATATAATCCAGTATATATCAAAGTAGATGGTGCAAAACATGGTATGTTTAGACCAGATAATAATATTTTTGATAGAGTATTTTAAAAAAATTAAAATAGATTTATTAATGAAAAAATTGAATATTTTATTTATTGAATAAATTATTTTATTAATTAATTAAAAATTAATAAAATGAATCTTAATGAAGTAAAAACTCAAATTAATAAGGCAGATTTGAAGCGAATTTATTCTAATAAGAATATTACTGCAATTTATGCAATACAATTTTATTCTAATTTTCCTACATCTGAAATTATTAGTATAACTTATACTGGTCAAGTTGATGATATGCCTACTACTATTAATGAAATTATTGGTTTAAGTAAACTTTTTGAATATATGATGGAACTTTTTAAAACATATCATATGAAATTAAATTCAGATGAGTATGAAAATAAAGCCTGTCCGCTTCAAATTAAGACTCGTATTCGAGCTCGAGGTGACCCATATATTGTTGAATATAGTCATATCATTGATTTTAAAAAGGATTTATGTCCAAACGATTCTTGTGTTGTTTAAGATTAATATTTTATTTATGTAAAAAATTGATTTTAATATGACTTAAGAATTAATCTAGTAATTTTATTTATTATTAATGAGTATGGCAAAGCAAATCAATAATATTAATATAAGTTATAACATCGATGAATTTATGAAATACAAAGACTCAAATATGATGTTACCACCAAATCTCAAACCATTTTGTAATGATATTGGCGGAACAGTATTATTTCGCGATGGAATGGTAAAAGAAGTTGGAAATATAATCGACACTTTTATGAATGGTCGTAATCCAAATGATATTCTTTTTAAGAATAGTATCATTGAGGCACTTAATAATATTACTCAACGCAATTATCAAACTGTTATTACAAATCTCAAATCACTTAATTTTGATAAGACTGAACATTTTACAACACTTGCATCAGATCTTTTGATTTGTGCAATGACAGATATTACAGGTGTTAAAGGTATTGAAATGCCAACAGGACAAATTTCTTCTTCGGAAATTTTTGTTTTGGTTGCATCAGATTTCTTCCCACTTATGATTACAGATGGTACGAAGAATATTAAATTTTCAGCAGTATTTCTAGATTTATGCAAACGTCATTTTGATGATTTTTGTGATGCTGTTAAACCACTTGATCATAACAACTTGTATCGTGTAGATAACTTTAAAGGTTTTACAAACTTTCTTGGTCTACTCTATTCAAAAGGTCTAGTTAATAATTTTGTAATAAATGATTGTATTACTCGTCTAGTAAATCTTATTTACAATACAACATGGGGACAAACAGAATCAGAAAATGTATATGAAGGGTATCGTCGTATTCTTAATAATACATTAAAAGCAATTGAAAAGAGAACTGAATTTAAAGAAGCAGATCTTAAATTTCTTCAACAATTAATGAAGGTTCATCAAGATATTACAGAGAAGAATAAATCATCAAGTAAATTACGTAGATTTACAATGATGTACCATGCCGAAAATGAAAAACGTCTACAAAAGTTAATTACACAAGTAGAAAATAATGTTAAATCATAAATTAAATATTTATTTATAATATATATGTCTAAAGAAAAATTAATAAAACATTTAGAAAATGATATTTATTGTAGAATTGGTCGTTCTAAAATTAGTGGAGTTGGTGTAATAGCTATAAGAGATATACCTAAAGGTACAGATCCATTTAAAACTTTAATAAAAAAAGAAGAAAAGATTATTGAGTTAGATGAAAGTGATTTAAAAAAAGTAAATCCAAATGTAAAGAAAATACTTACTGATTTTTTTGGTAACCAAAATTCTAAAAGATACGATGTATTAGCTAGTGGACCAAACAATATAAATATATCATTTTATATGAATCATTCAGATAAAGCAAATATTGATATAGTTGAACAAAAAGATTCTAATTATTTAGGATTTATTACTAATAAAAAAATCAAAATTGGAGAAGAATTAACTATAAATTATAATAAATATTAATAAAACATAATATAATTAATATAAAATATTATATATTAATTATATAAACAATGATAAAAAATATATTTATATTTTCAATATCACTTTTTATTATATTATATTTATATTTATTGTATTTATATTTCATATTAAATTTTAATATAAATAATATTGAAGATAATAGAGATATTAAATATAATAAATTAAAAGTTGCAGTAGTAATATCAGGACAAATTAGAGATGATTATTATATACCACTTAGTTCAATTAAAAATAATTTAATAAAACCATTAAATGCTGATGTATTTTATAATTTTGATGATAATAAAACACAATCAGAAAAAGAAAAAATACATAATTTTTTATCACCAAAAAAATATAAATGGGAATCGTATGATATTAAAAAAGAGTATAATTTTTTAACAAATATTTTTAAAATGACTAAAAGAATATATGAAGCTAATAATTTAAAGAAAGATTATGAAAGAGAAAATAATTTTGTTTATGATATTGTTATTAGAATTAGACCTGATGTTTTATTAAAAAATAAATTACCATCAAAATTAATAAATAATATTAAATTTGATACAGTTTATGCACCAATGGTTAATAAATTAGATATAATTCATCACATGAAATATTTTATATGCGATCAAATAGATTTAGGGACATCTAAAACAATGGATATATTTTCTAATTTTTATTTGGATATAGATAAATATACGAAACATGTATTATGTGAAAGAATGTTATATTTTTATATGAAAAATAATAAAATAAACATAGAATATTATGAAATAAAATTTTTATTATATGAAGAAGTAATTAAAATTTTGTCTATGAGTAATAATTATAAATTTATGAAAAAATTAACATTAAAAATATATCAAATACTTATGTTTAAATTCTTACAAAATAAATACTTTTTAAATTGATTTAATCAATTTCCAAACGTTTTCTTTCGATACATTTATATTCAATGAATGAAAAGTTCCAAATATTAAACTCTTAGTTACAGATTTTAAATATTTTATATCTAAATTTATACTATTACATTTTTCAAGGAAATATATTTCTAATTTTTTAAGATATTCTTTATTAATATTACAATTATTTATTATTAAATCGTATCCTAAGATAGATTGATACATTTTTCCATAATCATAATATAAATCACCATTCAAAGTAAGATGATTATATACTTGACCTTTCATATCTAATAATTTAATTTCATCATTATATTCAATAATTATATTTGAAAACCAAAAATCACCATGTATTATTGGAGCAATCTTACAATTAAAATTTTTATTAATCTCTTCTATAATATCATCCAATACTTGTTGTGCATCATCAAAATAGTAGTCATTTTTATTAAATCGTTCTCTTAGTTTATCAATATAATTTTTTTTAATATTCTCATCATTAATTGTAATAGGATAATCATAATTATGTAATTTATTTAATATTCCAAATAACTTATCTAAAATATTTGTAGTTATTAATTCATTTTTAAGTAAAAAATATAATGGGATACCTTTAATATATTCTAAATGTAATTCAATAATATTATCATATTTATTATATTTATCTAATCTAGGAAATAAATATTTAAGATCATTTGGTACTGTTTGATAAAAATATAATTCTCCACGCATAAACTTCTCTGGTCCTTTTTTATAAATTGTATTATTATTATATTCAATTACATTGTATTTATTATTTTCTATTTTATTTGGAATAAAATTATTATTTTTATTAAAAAAACCAAATAAAGAAAGATCATTATAAAATGGATTTACTGCCCTATCATCTATATATATATCCGCAATAGGTTTACCAAATATAATTTCATCATAATATATATTATATTTTTCTAAAGTATTAAAAGTTATCATACCAATATCTTTTATAACACGACCTACATTACCATGATGTGTTTGCATTCTTCGTGCAGTATAAATAATAATTTCGCAATTCTGATTTTTCAAATAATTTAATAAGTCTATATTTTTTTGTATAGGTTTAACTGTTGTATAATCTCCTGGTACAGTAGGATATGTTACAAGTGTATTATCTAAATCAAAACATATTCGTAATTTTTTTGTGTTATTAAGATTATTATAAATATCATATTTAGATAGTTCATCAAATGTACCGATATGTGTAGTATTTTTAATTATTATTGGTAATATTACATCATTTTTATCAAGAAGCATTTTATATAAAACAGAAAAGTAAAATTCATTTTTAAATTTATTATTATTTAATAATAATTCTTTTGCATTTTCCAAAAAATAACTTTTATTTTGAAATCCATATAACCCACAACAATAAAAATCTGATATCTTTTCTTTCTCTATAATATTTGTTACTTTATTATTATTAATTGTAATAAAAGAATAATTAGTATTTACATAATCTATACCGTAACATATAAAGTTCTTATCATATTTTTCAAAATTTGGATATTCATGTATATTATCATTATCTATGAATAATATATTGTCATCTTCTAAATCAAAATTTTGAATCCCAATATATGCTGTCTCAACTGCCCCCCGTGTTAAATAATCAATAGATGAAAAATGTATATTTTTATTTTTGCATTTATTGATTACAATTTCTCGAAAATTATATGAATCTAAAAATTTATAATATATTATATATATATCATTGCTTGGTATATTTTCTATAATATATTCAATTAGATGTTTTCCTCGAATATAATTCAAAGGTTTTGGAAGAGAATAATCATAATATCTTTTTCCAATACCTCCGCATAAAATAATATATTTCATAATAAATTATTATATTAATTTAAAAAATTGATTTTTACATGTTTTATTTATTGATTATTCAATTTTAAATAATAATATGTCACATAAACTTTTTCCTTTTACAGTTCAGGATGTATATAATATGGATCAAAAATATGGTTCTCCATTATATGTATATGATGCAGATATGATTGAAATTAATTGTAAACATTTTTTAAAAACTTTCAGAAAATATTTTCCAGATTTCCGTAATTTTTTTGCAGTGAAAGCTTTGCCTAATCCAGAGATATTAAAAATTATTAATAATACTGGTATGGATTTTGATGCAAGTTCTCCAACTGAATTATGGCTTCTTAATAAAATTAATGTAGATCCTGAAAAAATTATGTATACGAGCAATTATACGAGTTGTGATGATATAGATTTTGCATTTAAAAATAAAGTTATTGTTAATTTTGATGATATTGATGGATTAAATAATTTATATAAACTTTCTAGTACAGAACATTATGATTTAGATTTGATTTGTTTTAGATTAAATCCGTTATGTGGTAAAACAGATTCTGAAACTAAATCAAATATATTAGGTGGAGAGAATTCTAAATTTGGTACTTCTCCAGATAATATATTAGAAGCATATATACAAGCAAAAAACTTTGGTTTTAAACGTTTTGGTTTACATTGTATGACTGGATCTAACATTTTAGATATTAATTATTGGAATGAATTATTAGAAGCAGTTTATCCAACAATCAAAATATTGCAAGATAATCATATTAATTTGGAATTTTTAAATATAGGGGGTGGTATCGGTATTCCTTATAAAGAGACTGACAAGAAAATAAATTTAGATGGGTTAGCAAAAAGAATTAAAAATAAAATGGATGAACTTCATAAAAAATATGAGATTAAAAAAACTATAAAACTTTTTATGGAATGTGGTAGATATATCACAGGACCATATGGTTGGTTAATTACAAAATGTGAATCTATTAAAAATTCTAATAATAAAACATTTTATGGTATAAATGGATCTATGGCTAATTTAATGAGACCGGGTATGTATGGGTCATATCATCATATATCAACAATTAATTCTAAATATAATAAAAAAAATATGGATAAGATTTGTGCAAATATAGTTGGTACTTTGTGTGAAAACAATGATTGGTTTGCACGAAATAGATATATTAATAAAGTTGAAAAGGGTGATTATATTATTTTTCATGATGTAGGAGCTCACGGACATGCAATGGGGTTTAACTATAATGGTAAATTACGTTCAGCAGAGATAATGAGATACCATGATAAGTTACATTTAATTAGAAAACATGAAACGCCAGAATATTTGTATCATAATTGTGATTTTAATAATGATAATAATTACAAATATAAATATATATATGCAATACTGATGATTATTTTAACAATTTATAATATATTTAAAAATTGTTAAATAAAAATTGATTTATTTATTTTAAATTCTATTAAATTTAAATAATTATTATTAAATTATTAACAATGGCAATTTTTGAAACTTTACTAAATCATAATAGGACAAGTCTAATAGAAGAAAATGATGATGGTAATATTGAATACAAATGGCGTTTAGATTTAAAAAATGATATTAGTATTAAAAAATTAGTTTCACAATTATTATGGAGATTAAATGAAGGAAAAGATTTAACTGGAATATATGAAGCACATTATGTTTTAGGCGTTTATGATAACGGTGATTTAGGTAAATTATCAAAAGAAGATTTAGATGTCACAATAGATGTATTTAAACAAGTAGTTATGAAAGCTAGTGCAGAAATAATTTATGAAGAAAATAATTTGATATTAGATTCAAATGTTTATTATTGTATAGTAAGACTAAAACCATCTGACAAAAAATTAAATGAAATCAATGTAATGTTTTGTGGCCCAGAACAAATGGGAAAAACTACTTTACTTTCTCATTTATGTCATTCAAATTTAGATGATGGTAATGGTTCTATTAGAGAATATATTATGAACCATGAACATGAAAAGATTAGTGGAAATACTACTTCTATTAAGAAACAAATTATAGGAGTGAGAAATTATAAATTATTAAATTATGATTTTTCACATAATTGGGAAGAAATAACAAAAGTATCAGATAAAATTATTAATATTTATGATACACCTGGTAATAAAAAATATTTTAAAAATGTATTAAATGCATTAAGAACTTTTATGATTGATATAATATTCTTTATACAAGATGATACAAAAGATACAAAAGATACAAAAGACGAGATTTTAACTTTTAACAAATTTATAAAAGATTATTGTTTGACTTATAATGTTCCTTTTTATACACTTATTACAAAAAATAAAACTAAATCAAATTTAATAGATAAAAATATTTTACATATATCTTGTACAGAACCACAATTATCAGATATGGATAAATTAAAAGATATATTAATTCATTCAAAAAAAATAGAATTAAATGAATATAATTATATTTTAGAAAATATGTTTAGAATAACTAATATTTATAATATTCCAGATCGCAATAAAATTATAGAAGGTATTCAAACTAATGGGATTATAAATAGAAATAGTAAATCATATATTTTGTATCAAGATTTATCATTCAGTGAAATTATTATTGATTCAATTTTCAGAAAAAATATAGAATCAAACCAATTATATTCAAAAGAGACTGGTTCTATTGGATTTTTATTAAAAAATAGTAATATGAAAGAACCAAACAAAAATTGTATTATTTTAGATAGTTTAGAAAAAATAAAGCAACTTCAAGTGTATGAACAAAATAGTATATTAAAACTAAAAATAAGAATAAAAGGAGAACAACTAAATAATAATTATTATTTAATAAATGGTAATCTATCATATTATGTTTTAGTTCAAAATATAATAGATGATTATATTTATCTACAAATTAACAATAAAATGTATCTACAAGATAATATAATATTTTTGTACCCAATAGATTTTAAATCATTTTCACAAATTTATCTATGTGAGTTTTTTTATAAAGTATAAAAAAATTGATAATATCATTTTTATTTCTTATCTATTTTTTTATCAAGTATAAAAAAATTGATAATATCATTTTTATTTCTTATCTATTTTTTTATCAAGTATAA
>JACCDO011717353.1_pt1 | contig 12876 bp, 11 predicted proteins | sample 7446101 | NCBI WGS metagenome assembly JACCDO01 (sample SAMN15323440, study PRJNA562643) | freshwater metagenome | isolation source: river surface water | place: USA:Blue River Watershed | collected 2017-08-16
CCAGCGAATTAACCAATTTAGAAGTTCTTGGTGTTCCAGCTTCGGGCGAACAATTTTTGGTAAGCGAAGCGAATATGAGTTTTTATCCTGGTGATACAAAGCCCACAACTGGGCTGATTCCTGGAATAGGTCACAAAATTATTTTGCAGTCATTAATTTCGCAGCTAAGTAACTCGGGCGAAAATCGACTTCGTCCCTCGATCGACAATCCGGCCGGCGATTTAAACTGTCAGGTGCAAAATCCGCCTTTCATTTGTTTGGCTCTGGCGCCAACTTTGTACGAAGGACTTTTTTGGAACGTTTATCCGTTTCCCGACAACAATGCCGACTTGCCCGAAATTGAGTCTGAATTTCCGTCCGATGTTGCTATCAATGTTGCAGACCCTCAGCGATATTTTATGCGTGACCGAATGGTTTCGCAAAACCAGCCAATTGGCCAACTTCAAAAATGGCACACAACTGTAACAATTGGCGAAAGTTCAGTTTACCGTCGCGGAAACAAGCCAGCCTTTTTTGCGGATTCCATTTCGGTCGCCTCTTCTTGGACTCCGGGTTACGAGTACGATTTATCCAATCTTGATCCCAGGGGTCTGGGAGCAAATCAGGCTCTCGAAGGACGCCGCGGATACCAAATTAAATTAACTTCAGTTAAAACCCTTTGCGACGAAATTACACGCGGAGAGTCTGTACAGTTAGAGGAACTCGCTCCATACTGTGATCAGAGCAATCCACTTGCGATTTCTCATTGATGAGTAAAAAATTAGGAGAATTGATTTTGGCTCGAGATTCGAAAAAAAATGACTCAAAACCCAAAATAAGAGAGTCAGACACTAAGACCGAAATTCAAACTTCACTCGACGATTTAGCTCGCGACGCGTTTGATAAATCACAAAAATGGAACCCCTCATTCATCGTCATTCAAGGTGATATGATCGGACGAGTTTATAAACTCGCAAACGAAAAAACTTTGATCGGTCGGCATCCGAGTTGCCACATTCCCATTCAACATCGAGCGGTGAGTTCTCAGCACGCACAGATTTACAAAAAAACGAATTCCATAGTTATCGAAGACCTCAAAAGCACAAATGGAACTTTTGTGAACAAAGCAAAAATTACCGAGCCCGTGACTCTTAAAACCGGAGATTTAGTTCGAATGGGTGGAACAGTCCTAAAATATGTCGACTCGGCTTTAGATGTTGATTTTAGCGAATCCTTACACAACCAAATGACTCGAGATGCTCTTACCGGAGTGTTTAATCGAGGTTATGTTTTAAAGGCCTTAGGATCACTATTGGAACTAGCCAGATCAGGCTCGCAGTTAAGCATGATTATAGTGGATTTAGATCACTTCAAAAAAATCAACGATACCATGGGGCATCTTGCAGGAGACCAAGTTCTTAGAGACACATGTAAAGTTTTAGTAGAATCAGTCTTTAGGGTTGAAGATGTCGTGGGGCGATATGGGGGAGAGGAATTTATTGCCTTGTTGCCCGACTGTCCCAAAGACACTGCAGTAGAAGTTGCCGAACGAGCCCGCAAAGCCATAGAGTCTCACCGATTTTTTTATGAAGAAAAACGAATTCAAGTAACAGCTTCATTGGGTGTGGGGTCATGGGAGCCAAAATTTGTGACTCCCGAAGATTTTATTTCTTTTGTAGATGCTAAATTGTACGAAGCCAAAAAAACGGGCCGTAACAAAGTCGTAAGTTAGTCGATTACTTTAACAGAGCCCACTGGTTAGATGCGTCGGTGATTCTCCACATGTTTTCCATTCCAACTTGTATCGCTTGTATGTTTCGAACACCTGCAACTTCAACAAAAGAGAGTTCAATCGAGTTAGTCTCGTCAAATTTAGCGACTTCATTTTTAATGGTCGAATCTAGAGCCGACTCAGAGATAAAGCTGTTGAACAAGTTCTGAGACAATTTAGACTCATTGGATTTTGCTGAAGCAGAAATTCTTCCGAGTTGAATTTTTTTACGGTTTTCTCTAATTGCGTTCTTTTTCTCTAATGCTTCATTTTCAAGTCTAGAAACTAAAGCCCTTCTGTCGTTTTCAATTCTTTTGATTTGTTTTGCCAAAGAGATTTTGATTTCACTTGGAATCTCAAGAGAAAACCCTGCCATTTGGCCAGTGGTATCTGAGTTGGCATTTCCTTCGCCTAAACCCAAAAACACCTTCGCATCTTCTAGGCTAAGAATTGCTTTTCCTTCGCCAGAAGTTAGGCGGGTCATGGAGAGAGTCTCATCCTTGAGAGGAGCGCCGTTAGAAGATCCTTCCTGGATCATAGCCAAAGATTGTGTCGCCATCATAGCAACGCTTAGGCTTGTTAAGATCTTCGTGATCTTTTTGATTCCATTCTTTCTCATACGGTCTCCTTTGTCTGACGGCTTTGTCACCCGATCTCGTTCGGGCTCTCCACCGACCTGCCGGATTCTTTAATGCAGAGATCGTGCCAACTTCGGGAAATTCAAATTGCTGGGAGTATTCAATAACTTAGGGTCGATAGGGCCCCACTGATTGAGTGTCTAAGATATTTACGAAAAATGGCCCAACTAAAAACTCTGATTTCAACTGTTAATTTTCACAAACCAAGCCTTGGCCTTAAGAGCATGAATTAATTCAAAATTCTCCTTGGTGACGTTTTTCGCCACAAAGGGTGTCTAAGTTCTAGGCGCACTGTTAAGATTTCGTATAGAGAATTTCATTAGGTAATGAAGTGCTAATGGGCTATAAAATTCAAATACATATATGACTCATTCAGAGCCACTTCCCACGGTAGAACATAAAAAACTTCTACAGTCGCAAGGGGCGAACGCGCCCCAAAATAGAATTCAGTTATTATCGCCTGAGATTATTCATAGAATCGCAGCCGGCGAGATAGTCGACCGGCCTGCGTCTGTCCTAAAAGAGCTTATCGAAAATTCTATCGATGCAAAGTCAACTGAGATTCAGGTGACCCTAGTTGAGGGCGGATTGAATTTAATCAAGGTGGACGACAATGGGATGGGTATCTCCGAATCGGACCTCAAGGTTGCTTTACAACGTCACGCAACTAGCAAAATAAAAAAAGTCGAAGATCTCGACCAGATATTTTCGCTCGGTTTTAGAGGCGAGGCTCTAGCTGCCGCTTCATCGGTGAGTCGTTTAACTATTCAATCAAAAACAGTGGACTCCAGTCTGGCATACGAAATTCAGTCGGTCGGAGGTGCGGGGCGGTCAAATCCCCAAGTTTGTTCGAGGGCCGAAGTTGGAACCACCCTTTGTGTGGAGGATTTGTTTTTTAATGTTCCTGCCCGCCTTAAGTTTCTCAAAAAACCAAATTCGGAACTTGCTGAATGCGTGGAGGTTTTTAAATCACTTGCCTTGTCTCATCCCGAGGTTTCGTTCTCTATTCAGTGGATGGATTCCTTGGGGGAAATCAAAGGACATCTAGCCTATCGCCAGTCTAGTCCTGCTCAGAGATTTCAGGAGGTGTCTGATCTAACCTCTGTGAATCCCTGGTACGACGAGTATTCTGATTTGGGAGAAGGCTTAATTAAACTAAGAATTTTTGTGTTTCCTCCGCCTCATGTTTCACACCAGCAAAAAGGGGTTCGATTAAGCGTAAATGGGCGGTGGGTGAGCGATAAAAGGTTGCCATTTGCGGCTAGAGAGGCATTTTTAGGTTTAATCGAAGTCGGGGCTTTCCCAAAGATTTGGGTCGATGTTCAGGTCGAGCCTCAAAAAATCGATGTAAACATACACCCACAAAAAAAAGAAATTCGCTGGCCCAGCCAATATTCATTGGCGGGAGTGGTCTACAAAAGAATTCGCGAGCTCATTGTTAAAAACACGCCTCGAATCGAATCGCCTATAAATTCTGTGCCAAATTATGAGCCTATTTCGTTACTTGATACTGTTTTAAGCACAAGTTCACCCCAAAGCGCTTCCATTTCAGAGCACAGTTCTTTTTCTACCAGTCCAGAATTCTCCGCGTCTTGGTCACTCACAATGCCCAAAGCCGTGGCAGAGGCTCCTCCCTTTGATTTTAGAGAACTCAAGGTGGTTGGCGAAGTCGGTGCGGCTTGGTTGGTTTGCGAGTCTGTGGCGGGTCTTGTAATTATCGATCAACACGCAGCCCATGAGCGAGTTCAGTTTGAAAAAATACTAAAAACCAACAGATTTCTTAGATCTGCACCGCTGGCAATTCCTTTTAAATTAGATCTTCCTCTCGGACTTCACGGAGAAGCAAGGCGAGTTCAACAGGCTTTGCTAGAGATGGGTTTTGATTTTTCCGAAAACACAGATGAAAAAAGTTTAGAAATTATCGCGATGCCACAGTCCGATCGAAAACTAAACTGGGGTCAGTTGTTCGAGAAAATTTTTAAAAATATCGAAGAAGGGCTAGATGCAAATTTCTTTTTGAACGAAATCCGAGTACAGCTGGCCTCTTCGTTGGCATGTCACGGAAGCGTTAGGCGAGGGCAACGGCTGTCTAACGACCAAATAAAAGAACTTCTTATTCAAATGTCCGAAGTTGCTTGGGGTGGGTTTTGTCCTCATGGAAGGCCCGTGTGGAAGCTTATTAGGCATTCAGAAATAGAAAATTTCTTTCATAGGTAAAATATCAAATGCGTCGCAAAATAGAGTCCATAGGCGATTGGAATCAGAAGCATATTCTAAGTGTTGTGGGTCCTACTGGTAGCGGCAAAACAAAAACAGTTCTCGATTTTATTACAAAAAATCATTCAACTGCTCCCAAGGATTTTTTGCTGGTGAGTGTAGATTCTATAGCGGTTTATAAATTGTTAGATATAGGTTCGACCAAGCCGACTCACCAGGAACAGCTTAATTTTAACTGGGCTGGATTAAATCTTTGGGACCCCAATTATAAAGCTAATATAAAAGAGTATTACGATTTTGTTTTCCCTCAAATTCAATCTCACTATCTATCCGGTAAACCTGTTGTGTTGGTTGGTGGGAGTCACTTTTATGAACAAGCATTAGTCGAAGGTTTTGCTCCAGGTGGACAGTCAGATTCAAAATATTTGGCTGAGTTAAAGCAAAAAGAATCCAAAGATCTTTTAGAAAATTTGCTCAAGATCGACTCCCGGTGGTCTAAATATTTGCATTTAAACGATAGATATAGAATCGAGCGATTTCATGACCTAGTTGTTCGGCAAGGATATTCTTTTGATGAACTCAAAGGGGCCGACCGAAAAGCTACTTCAGGGTTGGGGTCAATTCCAGGGGTTACGGTAGACACTCTGATACTGGGTTTAGATTTTTCATTTGGGACACAAAATCAAAAACTTACAAAAAGAGTCTCCGAAATGTTTGAACAAGGCTGGATCTCCGAATGTGAGAATTTGTTAAACACGGGTTATTCTGCTTCCTGCCCGGGCCTTCAGAGCGTGGGATATCGAGAGGTTATAGAGTGGCTTATCGAAAATCCTAATAAACAAGGACCTGTGCCGAGCTCTCTTGTCGAAAAGGTCGTAATCTCGCATCGGCAGCTAGCTAAACGACAAAGAACTTGGTTAAGGCGATTGTTGACCCAGCTCGACTAAATTGGCTACAAAGGGCACCGTTTTATGAAATGGACTAGCGCATTCTTAATTTTATTTGTTTCGTGTTCACCCGCACACAAAAATAAGCCGGAGTTAATAAGCGATACCACACAGAAAACAATCGAAGACAAAGTAGAAATGCCAAAGGTCGGGTCGCAGGTTAATGAGCTCGGGGAATGTCTTGGGCATCCAACGGCATTAGGATTGGTCGAAATTTATAATGATCACCTTAAAAATTCGAGACATTATAATTTAGAGCTGGGTGTTCGTGGTCATTTTTTTAATATAAGCCAAACTGAACTCGGCATAACTTGCGTGACTGAGTCGAGCTGGCAGGAGCAAGGTGAATTCTTAGAGTTGTTCGTAGTTAACCAAGGCGAAATGAATCGTTACGAAGTTCCTCGTCACGATTTTGTAGTATCTAAAGAAACAAATAACTTTGCTGTTTATCAAAAAATTCCAACTTTAATCGTGTATCGAGGCGAGCAAAAATCACCTAAAAACCTAGATGCTATTAAAGACTACCTTCACGAGTGGGATCATTTTTATTTCAAAAACTTCGGATCAAAAGAAATGCATTTACGATTTTTGCCAAAACTTCGTTCTCAAATATTGGCTAAGTCTGAGATTCAAAATCAAAAATCCCAATTTGTAGAGAAACTGTGGGCTTATCAAGCTTTGTTGCGCCAATACTTGGAGACTCATTCAAAAGAGTTTCTGCCTATGATTGTCGGTGTTTTAAAAAGCCTCGAAACTAAAAACAAAATGTCCTGGGAATATTTTCAGACAAAAGAACTTTCTGAGGGTTTTTCTGAATTCTATGCCATTGAGGCTTTGTATCCGTCTAGGTTGTTACGGCGTCGAGAGATTATTCAGTCCCAGAAACCGGTATATTTCACAACGGCGGCACTGGTTTCGGAACTGTTAAGGGAAGCTGGACTCTCTCCTTATTTGTTTTATTCTGAAAGTCGGCTTTCTGTGGCATTCGAAAAACACTTCGCCTCAGGTGGCCTCACAGTTTCTGAAAGGGCTATTGAGGACCTGCTAGAGCAACTCCAATTCAAGAGTCAGTCAGAAATCGAAATGCAAAGAACCTATTTGTTAAATTCTTTGCAGTAATAGTTTTAATTTAGCGTTTGGAGGAACCCGTTCTTTTTTTAATTGCGGCTTCAATGGGGTTTAATCTTTCGACTGAGATTATTCCCGTTAAGCCTTCGAGTTCTTTCATGCAATTCGACAATTGGTCTTTGTGGTTTAATTCAAGATCTATAGTGCCTACGGCTTTTTTATCTGAGTTCACTCTAATGTTTAGAGACTTAATGTTTATTCCCTGAGCGCTAATGATGCGCGACATTTCGTTGAGTATTCCTTTTTCGTCGTTACACACAACTCGGATTTTGACATCCCGTTTTAACTTGTCAGCTTCCTGAGCCCAAGAAACCTCAATGAGTCTATCTGTATTGAGATCTAAAACCCTTGAACAACCCAGTTTATGAACAGAAATTCCTCGCCCTCTCGAAATAAATCCAACAATTTCGTCGCCCGGTAGCGGATTGCAGCATCTGCTAAACCTAAACAGCAAATCATCCATACCGTCTACGCGCACCACATCGCCTTTAGGCGTTGATTTAAACTTTGAATGGGCCGTAGAGATAATTTGTGAAAAGCTTGGCGGAGCCGCGTTCGTAGTGGTTGAATTCTCGACAGGCTCTGGTTTTTTGTCTGGAAAAAGTTTTTGAATAATTTTTCCGGGTGGTATTTTTCCGTACCCCACAGAGATAAAAAGTTCATCGATGCCTGCAAATGAGGCTTTTCCGACAATCTCGTTTACGTCTTTTTGTTTCTCAAACTTTGAAAGAGATTCGCCGACTTTCCTAAATTCTCTATCCATTAAGTCTTTGCCGATTTGTTTAAATCGTTCACGTTCTTCGGTCTTAATAAATTGACGAATTTTGGATTTGGCTCGACTAGTTTTTACAATTTTAAGCCAGTCTTTACTGGGTTTTTGTGTAGGTTGGGTGATAATTTCAACCGTGTCACCTGACCTAAGTTTGTGTTTTAGGGGAACCATTCTCCCGTTAACTTTTGCCCCCACGCATTTGTTCCCTACGTCTGTATGTACTGCAAAAGCAAAATCCAGAGGAGTCGCGCCGGCGGGAAAATCTCTTAACTCTCCCTTAGGTGTAAAAACATAAATGTCTCCCTCGAATAGGTCGAGTTTAACGGATTCTAAAAACTCCGAGGGATTCGTTAAGTCTTCTTGGGCTTCAATAAGGTGTCTTAACCAATGAAACTTTTGAGAATCTTTGGGGTTTAGTTTGCCTTCTTTGTATTCCCAGTGTGCCGCAATTCCTGATTCTGCGACTTGGTGCATGTCGTCTGTTCTGATTTGAATTTCGAGTCTTTCGCCAAAAGGGCCAATAACTGTCGTATGTAGCGACTGATAAAGGTTGTTTTTAGGCATGGCTACATAATCTTTAAAGCGGCCAGGAACGGGCTTAAAAAACTGATGCACTATTCCCAAGGCTTCGTAGCATTCGCCAATGGATTTGGTGATGATTCGAAAAGCCACAAGATCGTTAATCTCTTCGAAGTTAATTTTGCGTGTTTCCATCTTTTTATGGATGGAATAAAAATGTTTAGGACGTCCTCTGACTCCAACTTTTAGTCCGTATTCCGCAAGTTTTTCGGTTAGTATTTTAATAAGCGTATCTATATACTCGTTTCGTTCGCTCTTTTTCTTGGCAACTAATTTAGATAGCTTTTGGTAAATCTCTGGTTTTGTGAATCTTAAGCTCAAGTCTTCGAGTTCAATTTTCATCCAAGATATTCCAAGTCTATTAGCTAAGGGCGCATAAATTTCGAGAGTTTCCTGGGCAATGTTTTGAGCCTTGCTAGGTGACAAATGCTGAAGGGTTCTCATGTTGTGAGTGCGGTCCGCTAGCTTTACCAGAATAACTCGAATGTCTTTAGACATCGCGAGAATCATTTTTCTAAAATTTTCAGCCTGTTTTTCGTGGCTCGACTTAAATGAAATTTTAGAAATCTTTGTTACACCATCCACTAGCTGGGCGATTTCAGAGCCAAACTCAGAGGTGATTTGTTCCAAGCTGATATTTGTGTCTTCAACTGTATCGTGCAAAAGTCCTGTGACAATCGATGGAATATCCATTTTCATCGATGCCAGAATCAGGCTCACCGAAAGAGGATGAATGATATAAGGTTCCCCAGACTTTCTTAATTGGCCTTCATGAAGTCGAACCGAAAAATCGTGGGCTCTTTTTAAAAGCCCCAAATCTGCCTCTGGAAAATAGGTTTGAATGGCCTTGTTTAGGTCATCAAGTGTTGGGGGGATTTCGGGCGTTTTTGAACTATCACTCATGCTCTCAAGCGTTTTCTTATTAAAGACTCAATTTCAAGTGCCGCTCTGTCGAGCCTGTCGTTTAGCACTTGGAAATCAAATTCGTGGGCTAGGGCCATTTCTTTGCGTGCGTTCTCTAAGCGTTTTCTTATGTCAGAATCAGATTCTGTGCCTCGTTTTCGTAGGCGAGTCTCTAGAATGTCAAAGTCTGGCGGATTTACAAAAATGGTTAAGCACTGCGGATAAACTTTTTTAATATTTCGCGCGCCTTGAACATCTATAGTTAAAAACAAAATTTCGCCTTTAGTGTAGGCGTCTTCTATAGAGGCCCGGGTTGTTCCATATCGATATCCGTGAACAGTCGCGGACTCTGCAAAACCATGGGTGATTTCGATGTTGTCGAAGTCTTTTTCTCCAACAAAAAAGTAATCTTGCCCGTTTATCTCTGTTTTTCGAGCAGGCCTGGTAGTCATGCTTATTGAGCGACGTGAATTTGGAAATCGGTTAATAAGTTCGTTGACTAGAGTGGTTTTTCCTCCGCCACTGGGCGCAGAGACTACGACTAAAAGACCAGGGCTTTTTCGCTCAACCATTGTGGGATGTTATCACAACCCATTTTATTTGGCTCGATTCTAAAAAACCTAAGTTAAAAATTTACAATTATCATTAAAGCTCGGCCAGACTCTCAACTTTGCCACTAAGGCGTTCGCATAAAGTCTCTCTGGCAACACTGGACAGAACAATATGAGAAGAATCTAAGAAAATAACGCTTTTGACTCTTCTTCCTTTTGTGGCGTCGATAACGCGGTGCAATTTTTCAAGTTCTTGGCAGTGTCGTCTCATGGGGTCAGAGTCATAGGCCACAATGCCGACAATGCGGTTTTTAGGCACCACATTGCCAAAACCGGCATCAAGTGTGGCAATAGAGTAATCGGCAATTGTTTTTGGCATAGTCTGTTTTATAAAACGTTTAAGCTTTGTTCTCGCATTTTCTCAAGTTCAAGTTTGGCATCAATAATTTTATTCGAAATGCCGGCGTTTTGAATTTTATTTCCAAATGTTGTCCACTCTCTGTGCAGTTCCTGAAGTAAAAACTCTATACGTTTGCCAATGGGCTGAAAGTTAGCACCACTTAGAAGGTTTCTAAGTTCCGAAAGATGCGTTTCTATTCTAACCATTTCTTCTTCAACGGTTCTTTTCTCGGCCAAATATAAAATCTCCTGATGAATACGGTCTTCATTAAATGTCGGAAGGTTGTTATCGCTCATCAGTTTTGAAATTCGTTCTTTAATTTGAGATTTCCACTGATTTTCAAAAGTACCTACATTTGTTCTCAGTGCGCTAAAAAGTGAGTTTATATTAGAAAGATAGTTCTCAAAAGCTAGGAATAGTTGCTTTCCTTCTCGTGATCGTTCCGTAGAAAGCTTCAGACACAATTCTTTTAGAGCAGGAGTAATCTCTTCTTGGGTTAAGTCTTTCTTGGGTGTGTAGTCTCTTTCGTTTTGAATTAAGTGAGAATTTATAACCAAAGCAAACCACCTAAAAATCCAAAACCCCTGATCGTGTGTTTGTTCGAGAGCGGCATTGAGTTTTTCTAGGTAACTCCTGGCGTTTTTGGCAGGTGCGACCTGTGGCGACGATTCTGAAATCTCGTCTACATAAAAATCAATAGTGCCTCGGTGTAATTCTTTGATTAAAAAATTTCTGAGATAAATTTCTACGCTTGCCCAGTTCTTGGGAGCTCTAACTTTTACTTCTGAAGTTTTGTTGTTTACGGATTTTAAAGAAATTCGATACCGAGTTTTTGATATCTCAAAATCAGAAGAGCAATACGCTGTCATCGATTGAAAAGCCATTTTTGTTCCTTTATTCGCTTTCTCGAAACGCTTTAGATTGCTTATCGATATTGCGATATTTTTCAAATCTGAGAGCGAGTCGCTTTTCGTTCGAGATTTTTGTTAATTCACCGAGGTTCTTTAAAATAGATTGTTCCACTAAATGACAAACTTCTTTGAAGTGAGCGTGTGCTCCGGGTTCTGGCTCAGCAATGACTTCATCGCACACTCCAAGTTTGAGAGTGTTTTCTGCTGTCATCTGTAGAGCTCTAGCTGCGCGCTTAGCTTCAGAGGCTTGGCCCCACAAAATAGCAGCGCAACTCTCTGGGCTGATAACAGAGTAAGTAGAATTGGAGAGCATCACAAGTTTGTCGACAACTCCTATTGCAAGGGCGCCGCCGGAGCCGCCTTCTCCTATGACAAATCCAAGTGTGGGCACTTTAACTTCGAACATTCTCTGAATACTTTTTGCGATAGCTTCACTTTGTCCACGCTCTTCGGCTTCTATTCCTGGGAACGCGCCTGGTGTATCTATGAAAGTTACTATCGGGCGATCAAATCGCTCTGCAAGTTCCATTAGACGAATGGCTTTTCTATATCCTTCTGGTTTTGCCATTGCGAAATTTCGCTGAATTTTCTGCTTTGTTGTTCTGCCTTTTTGATTCGCAATAAAAAACACATTTTTCATAGCAGAATTAGGGTTTCTGAGTTGCCCCATTCCTGCCACAATTGCTTCGTCATTTGCGTAGGCTCTGTCACCACGGATTTCTTCGTAGCTTTCGAACAAATCCCCTATGTAATCTAGTGCGTGAGGCCTCTGGGGATGTCTAGAATTCTCGATTTGAGCCCAGCTTTTTGCGATTTGAGTGCTTTCTTTTGAATCAACCCATTCATTTTTCATACAAACAACCTATCTTTTTTTTAAAATTTGGCAAAAGTGCAAAATATTTTCAAAGTCAGTCCTAATAATTACAATAACTTACAAACTTTTTTAAAAAAAAGTAAAAAAAAATACATCCACGTGTTGACTTTATTCGAAGGTACAAATATACCTCCTCAAGTCGTTGTTCTTTGAAAACTAAATAGTAAATGACATTCGTCCCGTTAAATATTTTCTTTTGAAGATAGTTTAGCGACATATAACAGTAAATTTTTGAATTATGCCTAGCATGTTCTAACATGAGAGGTTCAAACAATTTTTTGAAGAGTTTGATCCTGGCTCAGAACGAACGCTGGCGGCGTGCCTAACACATGCAAGTCGAGCGAGAAAGTAGCAATACGAGTACAGCGGCGAACGGGTGAGTAATACGTAGGTAATCTACCCTTGAGTGTGGAATAACATTCCGAAAGGAGTGCTAATACCGCATGTGGATCCGCTCTTAGTGAGTGTATCTAAAGGGGGCTCTCGCAAGAGGCTCTCGCTAATCGATGAGCCTGCGTCCCATTAGCTAGTTGGTAGGGTAATGGCCTACCAAGGCAACGATGGGTAGCTGGTCTGAGAGGACGACCAGCCACACTGGAACTGACACACGGTCCAGACTCCTACGGGAGGCAGCAGTGGGGAATATTGCGCAATGGAGGAAACTCTGACGCAGCGACGCCGCGTGGGTGATGAAGGCCTTCGGGTTGTAAAGCCCTGTCGGCTGGGAAAAAGATTGTCGTGCTAACACCACGATAGTTTGATGGTACCAGCAAAGGAAGCACCGGCTAACTCTGTGCCAGCAGCCGCGGTAATACAGAGGGTGCAAGCGTTGTTCGGAATTACTGGGCGTAAAGGGCGCGTAGGCGGCTCTGCAAGTCAGATGTGAAATCCCGAGGCTCAACTTCGGAAGTGCATTTGAAACTGCAAAGCTAGAGTTCAGTAGAGGTTGGCGGAATACCCAGTGGAGAGGTGAAATTCGTAGATATTGGGTGGAACACCGGTGGCGAAGGCGGCCAACTGGGCTGACACTGACGCTGAGGCGCGAGAGCATGGGTAGCAAACAGGATTAGATACCCTGGTAGTCCATGCTGTAAACGATGGATACTCGCTGTGGCTGGTATTGACCCCGGCCGTAGCCAAGCTAACGCGTTAAGTATCCCGCCTGGGAAGTACGGTCGCAAGATTAAAACTCAAAGGAATTGACGG
>JACCDO010001931.1_pt1 | contig 12875 bp, 3 predicted proteins | sample 7446101 | NCBI WGS metagenome assembly JACCDO01 (sample SAMN15323440, study PRJNA562643) | freshwater metagenome | isolation source: river surface water | place: USA:Blue River Watershed | collected 2017-08-16
AAGAATTAAAACCAATAGGATAATTTTGTACTTGTTCAAATGAATTTAATATAGCAATTGGTTCACAATACATAATACCTGAATTTTTAAAAATTTCTAAAGAACTAGATATGTCTAGATAATATTCAGATCCATCACTTTCAACAATAAAAATATCAAATGCACTAAAATGTATGTCAGGACTATAATATACTCCTTTCTGTATAGCTGAATATTTAGATTTAGTATTAGGAAAATATCCTCCAAATAATTCTCCATAAATTATAATTGTTTGAAGAGATGATAAAGACTTTTCCTTAACCTGATTAATTATATTATGAATTTTAGGTAGAGTTTCTTCTAATATTACTTCATAAGAATAAAACTTTTCACCTGGTTCTAAATATCCTGTTCTTCTGGCAAGTTTTATTTCATTATTTGACATAGAATAACAAAATGAAAAGTTAGCTCCATGTATTTTTTCAAAAATATACCATCTATCAACTTTATTAATTTCATTAACTAATTTTTCAGATATAGTTGAATTTATTTTATTGTATGAATAAAAATTTGTCATCAAGGTAATAATTTATATTATATATAATACTCAACTTTTTATATATTATTATAAAAAAATTGAAAAAATAAAAATTCTGGATATTCTCTCAATATATAGAGTACCCCTATTATTCACAACTGATATACCTTCGAGGAGTATCAGAACATTCTTATTATAATAGTAATAAGAATAAAAAGAGATTTTTAGTTACGGGAGATTAATTTTGTACTTTTTAAGTATAAATTAGTATCATGGCAACTAACAGTGTAAGCAACGCCCCTGGTGGGTATGATATTGAAGGAAGATTAAACTTGGTTAGAACAAGTGAGAATCTTAGAAGTAAAGCTCATGCAGCTGAATGGGAAGGTTACGAAAGACCCATTGATGATGAAACTAAAAAAGTCGCTAAAATGCAAACAGAACTTGGAGATAGTATTTTTAGAGGAAAGGTATCTTTTCAAAGACCTGAACAAATTAATCCAGTTAATCAAACCGTAATAGATGCGGTTGTAAATACAACAGCAACTGGATTAGAAGAATTAGAAGAAGTAGAAGTAGAAGAAGTAGAAGATGAAGATGAAGAAAATACAGAAGTTGAAGAAGAAATTACCAATCAGACATCTACAGATAAAAGTAAAATTAGTTGTGTTTCTGGTGCTGAGTTATACATGGAATTAAGAAGAAATGAAGGATTTTGTAGATTATTTGGTTTTGAAGTTTTACCTGATGAAACCGTTCAACTTACTGAAAACCAACTAAGAGCCGAGGGACTTAGAATCAAACTTGAAGAAGCTCAATCAGTTCTTATTTCACACCAAGCGAAGAAGGAAAGAATTATTGATACTAAGTTCACAGCATTAGTTGGACTTAAGACACAAAAGGCTGAGAAGAGTAGTAAGATAAATAAGTATAATGAGAAGTTTGAAAAATACAAGAAGGAAGTTGATGAATATACTGGTAAATGTCAAAAATACAAAGATAATAAAGAGAAAAAGGAAAAATATAAAGGTTATTTAGAAGTGGCTCAACAAAACTTAGAACACTACCAAGGAAAACTTGCTAAAATCGCTTCGATTGATCAACAAATAAATTCTATCATTGAACTCTCAGAGATTGATGAAGAGATTATTGTTGTTAATCAAGATATTAAACTAGCAGAAGCAGAAGTACGAAGAATTAATAACCCTTATATAGAAGCTCTTAAAAAAGTTAAGAAAGAACAAGACATGTTAAAACAGACTAGAGGTGAAGTTATTGTACAAAGAAACATTCAAAGAAGAGAAAGTGCTGAGCTTGGAGTGATAAAAACATGGTTAGGGGTCGATGAAAATTGGAGAATTAATAATTCAAGTGGTAATACCACAACAAACTTTTACAATATACCAACTGTAATTAGTAGTGGTAATTTTATTGAATTTAAAATTGTGGAATTAATGAAGCATATTCACTCTATGACTACATCACCAACAAATCCAAGTTTTAGTCCAGATAGAATGATGTTTGGACTTACCGAAGCACAAAAAGCAGTAGAAATTAATAATTTTAGAGTAAAACGTGCTCATCATGCATTTGTGGGTATTAGTAAGATTATTAGTAATATTACTATGGTAAGTATTAGAGGTGAGGCAGTAATTTGTCCTCAAGCATTACAAGATTTGAAGGATATTTATGATAGATTTAAAACTGAATTTAGTTTAGGTGGTGTTAATATTTTAAGTGATTTTAATAGGGTAATTACCTATATTGCTGACAAAGAACCAAAACTTTTTCAGTACACTGATTACGATAGGTTTTTACCTCAAGCTGAAATTAAGCCATATGAATTACAAAAAACTATTACTGGTGAAATATTTGATGCTATTAAGAACAATCGTAATTTACTAGCAATAGTTAATTCGATTATGGGTTCAGGTAAAACTGTTAATATGGTATCTATTGCAAAGTCATTAATGTTATATGACTGTCCTAAATTAGTAAAGGTTTTCAATCCTGAAACGAGAAAGCATGAAAAAGAATTTGTAGGTCGCAAATGGCAAATTATGTATGTACATCCTGCTACACTTAAAACTGTTTCTGAACAAGTTGGTCAATTACTATGTCACACAAAAATTCCATGGGGACTTGCATCTTACAATAAAGCAGATGAAGTTATTGTTACAGAAAATAATAAGACATGTAAATATAAAATTAAAAATGGTTCAAGTAGAAAAAGAGAACCATGTGTTATTTTAACCGATCCTAACTGTGCTATTGGATTATTACAACAGAATGAAAAGAATAAAAGAGAATTACAAGAACTAGAAAGTCATGGTCATAGGAATACGGAGAAAATTAAGGAGTTGAAGAAGAAAATTAAAAAGTATATAGTCTACTATGATGAACCTACTTCAGTTGGTATTGATACTGAAGACCAAGATGTTACAATTTTACTGTCAAGATTATTTTACTATGCACCAGAGGTATTAATGTTAGTAAGTGCTACACTTAATGATTTAAGTGATTATCCTGATTTTGTAAATTTATACAACACCAAGTATTCTCAAAGTCGTTGTATTAATATTAACATGTCAAGATCCTTAATAGGTTCTCAGATCTCAAATATTGAAGGTAATGTACACATGACACATTTAGGTGCTAGTACAGTAGAAGCTCTAACAAATGCTTATAACAGCTTGATTAAGAACCCAATTCTTCTCAAATGTTATACAGCTATATATGTAATGGAGTTTTATCAAACACTAATACAAACAGGAATTGTAGTACCAGAAAATTTGGTTTTCAGCACATACTTAAGTCAACCAGGAAGACTTAATCAACCATCTATTGAAGATTTAGCACTGAAGTATATTGACCTAATTATCCAACAAGCAAATACTATTAGATCAACAGAAGGAGAAGAAGGAGAGGAAGCTGCAAATAATTTAGTTAGAACATGTTGTGCAGCTCAATACACTAGACCAGCTTTTAATTATAGTGATTTAAGACAAATGTTAAATATTGTTGGTGGTCCTACTATGATTGTTACTCGTGACCCACAATCATTTGCTAAAGAATATTTAGAACCAATTTATCAACAAATTTGTCCTAATACAGCAGATAAATTTAACAAAAAACTAAAGTCATACGAGAATAAATATTCCAAGTTCCTAGAAGAAAGAAGAAAAATTACTGAAAATAGTAAAATTAAAGAGGACCAGAAAGAACAAAAAATTAATGAATTAAAGGTACAATTTGAAAGAGAAGGATTTAATCCAGAAGAATCATTTAACCCTACTAATGGGTTTAGGTTTGGTGATAGATATGGTGTATACGCAAATAAATTTGTAAGTGTTAACAGGTCCTTGACTGACAGTTCAGATGTTTCATATAGTTTTGTTGTTGATGATTATTTGAATTGGTTCCTTGTGGCAGGAATTGGACTTTACTATCCATCTGTTATGCCTGAGGAATATACCAGAGTTGTGGTGGAACATATGAATTTGGGAAAACTTGCTTTTGTTATTGCTGATGATACTATTTGTTATGGTGTGAACTTTCCTTTTAATGCGGTGGTTGCTAGGGGTGACGTGATGGAACAACGTTCAGTTCAGACTTTACTTCAATTGTTCGCTCGTGCTGGTCGTCCAGGAAAGTCTGATAGAGCACATATTTGGGTAGATGGTGTTGTTTTAGATAAATTATCTAGATATGTCTATGATCCTACATTCGACAATATTGAAAAACGTAATATTACCAGGGCTGTTACTTTAGCATTAAATGCTATTAATGGAGTTGAAGAAATTGTACATGAGGTTGAAGAGGTTGAAGAGGTTGAAGAGGTTGAAGAGGTACATGAGCTTGAAGAGGTACAAATGGTAGAAGAAGATGAGGAAAGTGATCAGACTCAAAGTTTAACAAATAATACTACAAATAGTATTAATACTGAATTTACTATTCCTGAAGTTTTTCAAGGTTTTGAAGACTGGTATGGAGTGGCATCCCATATTAAAAAAATTTGGACTAGAAATAAGAAATGGAGTAGTAACAAAAATTTATTCGGTATCCCTATAAGCAGAGAGAATATTGTATTGGGTGAACACCTTGACTTAGCTACAAAACAAGTTGATAATTTAAAGAGTGTAATTGGACAAGGGGATATTATTATTAGAGTAGATAATTGGATTAAATGTATCAAAAATATGGAGGAAAATGAAATATATGATACATATAGAGAACACATATCATTAGCATTATTCTTGATCATAATGAGGATAAATGGGTCAATTAATGAGCAAGAAATGGGATGGTTAATAAGTATTATAGAGAGGTTTGAAAGTGATCGTATTATCCAAAGATTTGGAAGTGAAGATGGAAAATACGTGTTTATTAAGGAATTGTAAAATTATAACTTATTCGTAGTTTATATTATAACTTATTCGCAGTTTATATTATAACTTATTCATAAATTTTTTTATTAATTATTAACATATTTTATATATACAAAAAATTGAAATTATAGACTTCTGTTATGCCTATTTACACTATAGATATTAGAGGTGATACTCAAAAGAAAAAATGTCGTATCACCAAACCCAGCGTCAAGGCGCTGGAAATCACACAACTCCCTCTTTGAGGGAGTTGGTGGGTTCCAGTGTCCTGTGGAGCTTTTTGCTCCCTATCGTGTCTATTATTGAATATTGCTGGACGTTTACGTCAGACGTGCCCACGTGGTTACGATATGAGCGTAAACCCAGTGACGGGCTTGTAGTAATTGCCAACATGTTGAAGGAGTATGGCAAGAGGGTTATTATCGAAGGAAACTTCGGTCTCCCTGACCAGGAGACAGGTGTCACAGGAGGTGGCGCCGGTAATAGTGCTGGAGCGGCAGCAGGCGCAAGTGCATCAGCGGTGGTAGAGACAAATGACCAAATTTCTACCCCTAGGAGTGCACCCAAGCATTATGAGAAACTACGCTGCTGTGAGGCATTTTGCCGCTTATTCGGTTTTGAGACTTTGGAGGCACCCCGATCCACGGCAGCAACAAAGAAGGGTGGAGGAAAGCCTGGTAGCAAGAGTGCTCAAGCAGCCGCTAAAGCTGCGAGAGATGAAGCGGATGCACCTGCTGCAAATGGAATTATCGAGGAAGCAATGAGAAGCTTCTTGACAGCAATCGGACGAGACAGAGAATGGGCCCTCGCTATTCGTGAGGAGGCAGAGCACGCAAAGCTACTACAGAAGCCTAACGCTATTGCGCCTACAAGTATCGTGGAATTAAACATACTCCGCTTGATCGCTCACATGAATGCTGTTGTAAAGGCTGTAAGTGACAATTCAGCTTCGGTAAATAGGGAAACTATCTTGGATATCTGGATCGGAGTTAGGAAGATTATCGGCAACATTCGCACCATTACTACTTTGAACATTGAGGTTATGGCCAACCAGCCTGGACGCTACGGCCCAGCTTCAGACAGGGCTATTAGGGACCTAGAGCAAGCATACACAAACTTTGTCCAGCGTGTTGGTATCAAGATAAAAAGGAGCAAGCGCACAGGAGAAATTAAAGAAACTACTATTATTCCTGGTTACACCCTTCAGGATCAGGACGCCAATATTGCTGCTATCTCGGACGAATTCCCTGGGCTACTACAACGCAACAGCTTCGACAACTGGCTACCTAGATCTACCATCAAACCTTATCCGGCTCAGGAGGAAATTATCAGAGAGGTTGTTGCATCTGTTTGTCGGCCAGGTGCTAGCAGGGGCTTGGTTATGATCAACAACGACCGTATGGGTGGAGGTAAAACTACGGCACTAATCGGTCTCGCAGCTGCAATTAAAGCTTCTCGCCACGCAGTTCCCCTAGATGAGACACAACAAACTCTGGGCCGTAGAATCGAGATCTGTTACGTTCACACTAAAAACAACAGGTTGGTTGGTGAGCAAGTTGGTGGGATGCTAACTCACACTGAGATCCCTTGGGGTTTCTACAACTTGGAAGGTCAGGAACCTAACGTCTATCCCAGAATGAAGATCAGTGACACAGGGAAGCAACGGGTAAGGGGCGTATCACACAAGAACATACCATACGTGCTATTAACATCACCAGTCTGCTGCTCGTCTCTTCTTGCGATCAATCAGAAGCGAAAGGATGATGTTAAGGAGCTTAGGGAAAGGGGTGCCTCTGCTGCCGAGATCGAGGAAAAGGAGCGCTTGATTAAAAAGTACATCGTGTTTTGGGATGAGCCTACCTCGCTTGGTATTGACAGGACCTGGGATATGAGTCAGCCCCACACTTTGTCCCAACTGCCTAAAGATGCTCCCATGTCAATGAAGATCCTTGGTGAAATCGCTTTGAACTCACCCGACGTTCTAGCACTGGTATCAGCTACAATCGACAACGCTGAAACCTTTCCCGAGTTGATCCAACAGTATCGTACCCATTATCCTCAGGCTCGTGTTCGTACCATCAACGGGTCTGTTTCCAAGATTGGTTCACTCATCTCGGACATGGACGGAAACATCTATATGGCTCACCAGAACACTAGCACTGTTGAACAGTTGATACAGGTTATCGCACGTCTTCGCGAATACCCACTCCTGCTCAAGTGCTACACCGCCAAGAGTGTTAGGGCTATGTTTGATTGGATCCAGGGTAGAATGGCTATTAACCCTGACCACGTCTTCGGTACTTACTTAAGCCAGCCTGGCAATCTGTCGCAGCAGTCTATCGAGGACCTTGCGCTCATTTATCTCGAGACTGTGTTGGAGCACTCTAGTACACTGGCTACTACGGACGTTGATGCTGCAAATCAGTTTGTTCAGGAATTTTGCGCTGCTTCTGGAACTCCTCGTGTCAACTTTAGTTTCTCCGACTTTGTGCGCCACCGTACATCAGGTGCCATTCGGGGACAGACGCTACTTGTATCTGCTGATCCTGAGCGAACTGCTTACGAGAACTTGTGTTATTCAGGTGAGGCAAGTGCCAGTGCCCGACCTCTTAGTCTTCTTGAGCAGCTTGAGCGTGCAGGTGGGAGTTTTGACACTGCCATGGCTAGACATACTGCTGCTCTTGCAGAGATTGACAGGAAGATTATTGAATTCAAGGACAAGGCTATGGTTCAGATCGAAAAGGAGCAGGAAATTGCTAAACTGGAGAACTCGCGTCCTACCTTCTCCCCATACGAGGCGTTTGCTAACCGTAATGGACTTGTATCTATCACCAGCGTCAATTGGCGGGACATCCATACCTCAGATCAACTCAAGGCACTGTTGTCTGTCGGAATTGCTGTTTACTCTCCGTCTACCATGCACTCCTCGTACACTGATGTAGTGGTTAAGCTTATGGACCAGGGTGCACTTGCTCTGATTATCTCGGATGACACTATCTGCTACGGTGTCAACTATCCGATTGAGAACATTGTTGCGATGGGTGATGCTCTTGTTCCTCGCTCAGTTCAGACAGTGCTCCAGCTTTTCGCCCGTGCTGGAAGACCCGGTAAGTCAGACCGTGCTAACATCTGGATTGACGGTGCTGTGATTGCGAAACTCCATGACTTTGTTCACAATCCTGGGTTCCACAACGTCGAGCGTGAGAACATCCGTCATGCATTCGTACTTGCTGATCGAGTTGTACAGGATGAGGCGGCTAGGATCGAGGCTGAGCGTGTTGCTGCTGAGCAGGCTGAGGCGGCTAGGATTGAGGCTGAGCGTGTTGCTGCTGAGAGGATTGCTGCGGAAGTGGCTGAACTGGCTGAGCTTGAGCGTCTAGAAGCTGAGCGTGCGGCGGCTGCTCTGGTTTTTGCGGCACAGATCCCTGTTGTTCCTGCTCCCCCTGCTGGCTACACTTGGCGAACCATTGGTCAGCGGGTCTTGACTATCTGGCACAGAAACAACAGGTGGGCTGCTAACCGGAAGCGCTATGTCTACACTCTTAACAGGATGTCCCTATCGTCAACTGAGGACCCTGAAAGTGTTACTGGACCTGGTGCAACTAGTCCGTTCAAAACCGAGCCTGTGCTTGCCCATCGCCAGGCTATTGTGCGCCGTCTTAAGCCAGTGGTAGACGCGTACATTAGGTTTTCGGAGAACCCGGATGTTTCGGAGCAGCAGATGGAGGTCGCGTCCTACCTGCTTTACTTGGCTACCATACTCCTTGGCTCGGACTATGACGAAACCACTACGCCTCCTGTTCGCCCTGTGCTAGCGCCTGAGGAGCTCGCTATTATTGCTTATTATGTTGACAGGGTTGTGCAAGGTGCAGGAGCCACCCTCTTTGACAGTTATCTCTCTTCGCTATCTGTTATTCGTGCGTAATTACTTTGCGAGAACGTTCACGTGGCTTCTTGGCTAGTTTAACTTCGAACTTTTAAATAGATCTTGTTAACTTGTCTCGTCGTTCATTTGGACTTTATTCGTAGGCTTGGTCTATGGACTGGTCATCCTAGGCTCAGCTATTTTTGCTATTGTCTTGCTTTTTGTTGTCTTGCTACTGTTATTAGGACTGGTCATCCTGATCTTAGTTAGCAGACCTGTTTCTATATTCGCTTTCTTGCTTTGTATGTGTTTTTATATATGTTTTATTTAACAGTTTAAGATTTGAACTTAATTTAAAATATATAAATAATGTGTTTGTATATAAAAAATTAAAATTCTACACCAAGATAATGTGTTAGTGATTTTAATATAGTTCTTGTTCTTGGAGACATTTTAAAATCAAGATCTTCTTTATCTTGAAAGTTTATCGCATCAATAAGAGGAACCCAAAGTAATCCTGGTTGACCTGTACTAATACCATTGGTAAAAGTATTGGCTAATCTATCATCTTTATAATATTCTAACCAACCTTTTTGATGACCTAATACTTTTGGTAACTTATTAAATACCACATAAGTATGACAACAGCGTTCTTTTAAAAAATTACGTTCTTCATAATCATTTATTTCGAATAAATATTCATCCTCTACATTGTAAAGTTTAATATTATCTTCATTTAATAATACACCTACTTCTTCTCCTCCTTCACGTACTGCTGTTTCTGAATATCTTATTTCTTCTTTATCTACTTTACCTCCTTGTGTCATTATTTTATTATCATTCTTAATGTGTTTAATATCACTACGAATTGATAATAAAACATAATACACATTATTTAATTTAGTTAGTATCGTAACTGTTACTACAAATTTATTTCTAGAAATATTCATCATTTTAGACGATACTACTTTTTTCTTATTATTGTATTTAACTTGAGGAGTTTTCTTAATTTCCTCCCATATACCATCTTTGTCATCTTCATCTTCATTTTCATCTTTATTATTATTGATTTGAATTTTTTGTGATAATATTGGTTCTTGAATTATTATCTTTGTATCTTTTAATTTTTTACTGGAAAACAAAAATTTTTTATTACTAACCAAGGCCAATAAATCATCATCTGATTCTTCGTCTGAATCTTTATCTGAATCTTTATCTGAATCTTTATCTGATTTTTCATCTTCTTCATATTTAATTGAAACTGATGTTGATAAACCAGTTATATTATCTGTAATCTCAGAAATAATATTTTGGTCATGATTTAATTCAACTTCTTGACCAATTGATAGTACTTTGAGTTCAGCTAAACTTTTTTCTACCTCTACCTCTATGGCAGAAGATGTATCTAACTTAACAGACTTATTTGTCTTAGTCTTGTTCGACTTTTTTGATTTATTATATTTTGACTTTGAATGCATAGTGTTGTGAGAAATATATTATTACTAATTTCATATAGTTATTTTATATTTTCAATTTTTTTACAATAATATAAAAATTGAAAAAATATGTATTACATTATATATTATTTATAATATGTCAACTACAGAAATGAAGGCTCATATTCAAGCTTGTTTAACTAATGCTACCAAAGAACTGGAGTATATTACTAGTAATTTAGCTGCTGGTATATCTAATGGTCAAAATTTACCAGATATTATTGATAAAAGTATTAAAGCTGGAGAAGCAATATCTTCTATGATTAGACGTCATAATTTGTATTCTGAAATATCACAAATAAGTTCAGTTACAGATGGTATAGAAGAAATAGGAAAAGGAATAGATATAGATAAGATATTTCTATCAGAAGCAACAACAAACACTTTAAGACAAAATAATATTGAGAAAATTACCAATTTTTATGATATTATTAATTTACTATTAGAAGCTAATAATTGCTATAAAAATACATCTGCTATTATTGAAATATTAGATAAATGTTATACACATGATAAAGAAAATTTTAAAATATATATTAATAGACCAGATTCTAAAGGAAATAATTTACTTGGAGACAGTATGGATATTGGTCTATTTCAGTTAACAAATTGGATTTTTAGTAAAGAAGATTTAATTACTTCCGAGCTTGTAAATCTACCAAACAAAATTGGAGATACTCCTTTTATGATTGCTTGTTTTAAAGGAAACTATGATTTAGTTGTTAAGTTTATGCAATATGATTATCTTAATATTAATCATGTTAATACTCATGGTCAAAATGCTTTAATTTTAAGTGTTATGTATAAATACAACAATATTGCTAATGTACTTATGGATAATCCAAAGATTGATCTTTATACTATAACATCAAGTGGATACACTTTTTTATCAAAATTAGTTATAAATTCAATGGAAGATCTAGCTATTAAAATGTTTGATAAGGCTGTTCAGGATAATAAAATAGACCATATTTTTTATGTTTCTTCTAATTCTAAATCATTATTACATTATGCTACAAAAAATAAATGTAAAGTCATTTGCAACAAATTACTTGATTTATTTGAAACTAATAAATCACTTTTTACAAACGAATATATTAATGATGCTGATGATTATCTTAAAGCACCAATAGATTGGTGTATTTCTAATAAAATGGAAGATGTTGCTTGTAGAATTGTTGATACTCTATTAGTTGATGATTCTATTCATTTTAATTATAAAGACTCAAAACTTAATACAATTACTACATCAATTAATAATAAAATGTTTACACTTCTACATAAATTAATACAAATACCTATAGATAATGTTGATATTACTGATGAAATGTTAATTAACGAAATGTTATTAGCTTGTCAAACTGAAAACAGAGAATTATTTATTAAAATGCTTATTAGTTATCCAATTGAATACTATCTGGAAATTATTGATGATAATCGTAATAATCTCTTGTTTTATACTTGTATGCACAAATGGTGTGATGAAACTATAATTATTTTGGAAAAACAAGAAGTTGTTAATCTTTTTAATAAAAACTGTTCCGGAAAAAGTTTACTACAATATATTTTTGAAACTGCTAATATTGATATTCTTATTAAATCATTTAATTCTACTGATTTTACTGATATACTTGATAATAAAGCTAATCTTGAACATTTTAATTTATGTGTTAGAAATATTAATAAAAAATGTAAAGATGTTAATTTTGTTAAAATTGTTAATGATTATAATCAAATTATACAATCTCAGATTAAAAGAAACCAAGAATTAGAAAATAAAAAAATGTTGGAACTGCTTGAGGAAATTGGTGAAAATGAAGATAAAACTAATTCTAAACAGTCATCTAAATCTAAAAAAAAGAAAAATAAGGCTAATAAAGTTGTTAATAAAGATGTTAATAAAGATAATGCACATACTACTATCATTGAGAATTCTACTGAAATTAAAACTAAAACTGAGGATAGTTCAGAATCTGATGATGATGACAATCTTTTGTTACATTCAACATTTAATAAGTTCGCTAAAAAACTTCCTACAAACCCAAAAAAAATTGGTTCTAATATCTCTAATCAAGTTAAACAAAATAAACCTATTAATACTGGTAATACTGGTAATACTGTTAATACAAATTCATCTAATTTAACTAATTATTCTAGTTATCGTAACCAACATAAATATGTTGACAGAACAGAAAGAGCTTTGCTTAGAGAACAACAAAAAGAAAAACTTGAACAACAAAGATTAGAAAAAGAAAGACTTGAACAAGAAAGACTTGAACAAGAAAGACTTGAACAAGAAAGACTTGAACAACAAAGACTTGAACAACAAAGACTTGAGCAGGAAAGACTTGAACAACAAAGACTTGAGCAGGAAAGACTTGAACAACAAAGATTAGAAAAGGAAAGACTTGAACAACAAAGATTAGAAAAGGAAAGACTTAAAAAAGAGAGAATAGCTCAATTAAAAGCACAAGAAACAGAAAAGATTAAGAGACAAGAATTAGCTAGACAACAAGAAATTGCTAGACAACAAGAAATTGCTAGACAACAAGAAATTGCTAGACAACAAGAATTAGCTAGACAACAAGAAATTGCTAGACAACAAGAAT
>JACCDO012272731.1_pt1 | contig 12874 bp, 9 predicted proteins | sample 7446101 | NCBI WGS metagenome assembly JACCDO01 (sample SAMN15323440, study PRJNA562643) | freshwater metagenome | isolation source: river surface water | place: USA:Blue River Watershed | collected 2017-08-16
GTTTTCACTTCGAATAAACATTTAACTGTGCAAGTAACTCGGCTTCATTCTTTGCACGTGCTTCCATTTCAATCCACTCTATTTCTTGTGGGACTTCCCCGGCGAGCCGTGGCGCTTCGAGGAATTCCCGCCTTTTTTAGATGATTTTTTACTTTTTTTCTCTCTTTTTTTACTGTAAATAATCTCGAGTTACATTGTTCCACACCCCGGTACTTGGCCAAAAATTTTCTTCGAAGTTCCAACTTTTCACTTTGACGGGGTGGGGTGATTCCAGCTTGATAGTTGTATAAAGAAACATCGTAGATTTGTTAGGACCTCGATTATGCTACTAACCGCATTTAGACAGAGGCAGCATGGCTTTGGTCGTCATTTTCCGCGTTGTATTCGATTTACCTCCAGTAATAACTTCGTTGATGAGTATAATGCACATAATCTAGTTGATGATGATGACAACGAGGAGCCGTTGGTTGTTACCTCAACACCGAAACATTCAAGGAGAAGATATAAATTTGTAGATAAAGTTCGTATAGAGGTTAAAGGAGGCAAAGGAGGCAATGGATGTGTGAGTTATGATGTGTTGGCACCAGGTAAAAAGCGTCCAAGTGGCGGAAGCGGTGGTAAAGGAGGTAATGTATACATTGTGGCGGATAGAAATCTAACAAGTTTAAAGTTTGAGACATTTTATTTTAATGCTCAGGATGGAGGTAATGGTGGTAGTAGTAATTGCACGGGAAGAAATGGTAAAGATGTATACCTCAAGGTCCCATTAGGTACATTGGTATCCCAGCGGTTTGACAACTACCATAGTTACATGCAACAGTACAGTACTAATGATGTAAGTTACGCAGACGAAGAGGACGACGTAGAGGGTGTGGAGGATGTAGAGATCGAGAGTGTAGATGACGAGGAGGATATAGGTGAGGAGGATATAGATGACGAGTATGACGATGAAGTAGATATTGATGACAACGAAATGTTCAAGAATCAACCAAAAGGCAATGTTATTGATTTAGATACCCATAATGCGACGGTACTAGTCGCAGAAGGTGGCAAACCTGGCATTGGTAATAAAATTCTTGGTGGATCTAAAGAACGTAAAATACACTCATCTCCAAGGACCTACATGGCTGGAAGTATGGGCGAGCAGAAGTCACTTCTCCTTGAGCTCAAGCTAATAGCCGATGTAGGCCTAGTAGGGTTCCCCAATGCCGGGAAATCAACATTGTTGAAAGCATTATCGAATGCCAATCCAACAATCGCCGCGTATCCTTTCACTACTCTTCATCCTAACATTGGAGTGATTCAGTACTCGGATTTAGAGCGAGTTACAATGGCTGATATCCCTGGTTTGATCGACGGGGCTCATGATAACCGCGGGCTTGGTCATGACTTCTTACGTCATATTGAACGCACTAAAATCTTGTTATACGTCATTGATGGAGCAGGTAGTGAAGGCAGGAGTCCTATTCACGATTTCCTTTCATTAAGAAACGAACTCCAGCTGTATGACCCGACTCTGTTGGACAAACCATCCATTGTATTTAGTAATAAACATGATCTTAAGAAAGCCGTTAGTAAGAAATTACAGAAGGAAGTGGCAGAATTAGGCCTGGAACTGTACCATGGCACAGCACAGAAGGGCGTAGGTATGGCTGAATTAGCAAATAAATTACGTGAAATATTAGAAAATACCAAGTTGAAAGAGAAAGAAAAGGACCAATAGCATACTCAATGTGTTAACTGTACAAATAAAATAATCGATTAACTAACTAGTTCATCCTGCCTTGCAGCACCTCCTCGCGGGAGTAGAAGTCCTGCGTCGAAGGAAACATTCCGTCCATGAAGTTGTCGTACTGGCTATGCTTGTCGTATGGATTCTCAAAGAAATTACTGGAATTCTTGAGGTACTTATACTTGCTTGTGTTGACATGCTCATTCGTTGTTAAATTCTTGAATATTAATTGTAAATGATAGCCGAGTAATGAGAAGATAAGCACTTGCCACAAGCAAGAGTACAAGATGTAAAGGGTGTACATCCAAGATATTGTCACCCGACGGAGTGTGTAGGTAGCCACAATAATCCAGAAGAAAAAGCAAACAGCATGCGTGAACAGCAACGAAACAAAGTACTTATAGTTGTCACGACCCACCGTATTCCCTACAAATGGACAAAAATGATCAAATTTTTGTACACAACAACGTTTGATCTTGCAATGCTTACTGCGAAGAGGGCGCAACACATGACATGTGTGACACACGTGAGGGGTAGATGCATTACTAACATGAGTATTACCAATTGTTTCTATTGCTGTTGCATAGGAGTACTTAGGGTTGGGATTATCTTGAACAATTCCAGGACTTTTGACTAAACACATATAGAACAACAGCCACCACACGACTTGAAACATAACTCCAATCAGATGAAAAAAATATAAATCAGCTAGTACGTAGTCCATTGCTGACTGGATAGTGACAAGGGAGCCTAGTAAATTACTAACGAATACAATACGCCAAGGCCAGTTGGCGTACTCTTTCTCTTCATAACCAAGTAAAAGAAACTTAATAACTGTTGCATTCTTAAGTTTGTTACTATCTAATGACTTCACTAACTCTATAATATTATACTTCACGTGATGTAGGCGTAGGAACCACTCGACCTGCAGCTGCTCCTTCTTAATGCTTAGCTCTAGCGGGGTCAAACCATTGCGGTCTCGTTTTATAGTATCGGCATTAAGATCAAGGACCAAATACTGTACTGCTTCTAGGTTACCTCGTAATGCAGCTAAATGTAAGGGTGATTGACCGTAATTATCAGCTGCATCTACTTCATGAGGCATAAAATACACTAATAATCCTAGTAATTCAACAAATCCTTTGTACGCTGCCCAATGTAATGCGGTATCCCCATTAACATCAGTTAATGTCAAGTCAGCTCCCTGTTTTATTAAATAACAAACACAAGTAGGAAGATTATGTTGGGTTGCAACAACAACGGGAGTTGAACCATTAGCAGCTTGGATATTGATATCTTGTCGTTTACTTAGTAAATATGCAATACAAGCTACTTTACCTTCACTTGCTGCCCAATGTATTGGATACATTTTAGTATCATCCGCTGTGGGTACACCTAATGATGCACCAGAATCATAAAGTATTTGTAACATATCAGAATCATCACGCTTGGCAGCCCAATGAACACTAGAGTATCCCCTATTATCGACACGATTAACAATATCAGGAATTTCCGTAATTAATCGAATAACTTCACTCTTAAATCCATACTTTATTGCATTAAAAAAATCAATCAAAATTTGTTCATCAGGTGATGTCTGTGGATGGTCGTGTCCATGATCGTGCATTGCATCGTTGCAATCACTATTATTACGATGCAACAATGGTACAGATGATGGATCATTATGCACGCAATTACCATGCTTATCATGATCATGGTGCTCATGCTCATGATCGTGAGAGTAACCTGTTGTAAGTGTATGATGCACGTGGTCACAGTACTTGGTATCCATCCCTTGAATCACTCTGTTGGTGGTAAAGATATTTTTTTGAACTGTCACACCGTGTCCATATCGTCGACAGGAACCCATTCTAGTTGGATGATAGAATTATAGTATTAGTATCATTCTGAACATAATGGATTAATGTAATAGAATTGATTTAATTTATTAAATTGATTTAAGTAATTGTTGAACGTTACTAAAGGTGAAGGTGGACACTGAGCACATCAACGATTGATACAATAGTAGTACTTTACACTATAGCTAGTAGCGAGTTATTTAAACTGTTTATGTTGATAATAAGCAACACTGAATGACTGTATGTTTATTATTAAACAGGAACTGGATGAGGTCGCGATTGATTACAATTTTTGATTGAGCTACAAAAGAGAATGCAGTTGTCCGTTAGCACACTTGTCTTGCTTCTCATGCAGGTGCTATTGATACAAGCAGTGAGAATGCCAATGAAAATAACAATTCCTGCATTTAATATAACGTTAGGTGGACGTGAAAGTAATCACGAGCTAACACCAGCAGAAGCGAAGTTTCTAAGTAATATTGATAATGATAATAAAATTGCCATGAACACTTTAGTTAAAATTATTGAATCTAAAGATGGATGGAAGCATGTTAATGTAAAAGATGGTTACTTATTTATTCATTTCATACTTTATATATTACTAAATGCACTTACGTACTTACCTAGGTGTTGTTGTTGAAAAAATGTTTCTACCAGCAGGACCATTTGTAGACAAAGAGGATGCATTAAAAGGATCGAAACATGCATGTGTCAAGTCCACAGGGATCATTAATGCATCACCAAGTAGTGTGTATAAATTATTTTTAGATAATAGTAGAGTAAAAGAATATAATGAACACTGTGTAGAATTAAAGGATGTTAGTTACTACCATGATAATTCTTCCAAGGTTTCATGGGCTAGAAGTCCTAACTATGGTCCATTTAAACCGCGAGATTTTTGTACAATTGTATATTACACGAAGAAAAGAGATGGATCATACATTATATTGAATCGACCAGCATATGTCCCGTCGCATAGAAAAAATGATAAATATATTCGAGCTACAGTATTATTAGCTGGTAATATAATCATACCATACGGGAAAGATAAGAGTAAGCTTATTCAAGTAGCTCATGTTAATCCAGGAGGAGGAGCTGATATCAAAGCAGCTGCTTGGATCATAAACAAACTATGCGGTGTTGGACCACCAACATTTATCCGCAAGCTAGAGAAAGCAGCACAAAAAAAATAAAAAAAATATGTATAAAATGTGATTATGGTCAACAAGTTAACTAAATGTTAATAAACTACAATTCTAACCCTTAACCAACTCACTTAATCATTTACCCACTAACCAAGTCCTTGAGATTCTGTGTACTACTACTTATTCTGCGTTCAAGGTACTCTTTTCTATCACCTAAATCACGTTGATTACGTGTAATATTCAACATTTCTTTTTCAAAATTTGATTCAATAGCAGGTCTATCAGTTAGTATGAATGCCTTTCCTACTGCCTTATACAATGGTATAGTAGGTGATAATTGCTGTATTTGTGATTCAGTAACAGCTAAAGCTCTAGAATCACGTTGTAATGCAGCTATTCTACTTTGGACAGATCTTAAGTCCCTACTGTATGCGTTGATCTGATCCTGGAGCTCCATGGCTTCCTTTATCTGCTCGTTACTTAATTTCTTTTGACCTTTCTTTTGTGATTCTTTTAATGCACTCGAAGCTTGTAATGAAATACGTTTAGATTTAATACTTTTTAATTGTTTAATAACAAGTTCGTTATCTGGTTCAATCTTTAATGCAGAATTCAACGCTAGATTAAGTATGTGAGTAAATGAATAGGTATTGAATGAGTGTGTGTATACCTAATTCAGCATCATCAAATCGTCCTAATTCAGAATAAGCTGTAGCTAAACGATAGTACCCCTTTACAAACTTACTATCTTTTTTAACACAAGATTCTGCATCTTCCATGGATAGCTGCCACTGTCCTTTACTAGCATAACACGCACTTCTATTAGAGTAAAATATTGCATTTATTGGAGCATCACCAGCTGTTTCAACTATTGCTTTCGTGTAAATATCTATTGCTGCATCAAAATCACCACTCTTAAACTTTGCAGCACCTTCCTCACGCCACTGCGAGTAATACGTTTCCGTTGCCTCAGTCATTCTCGACTTATCAATTTTTTGTTATTCAAAAAAATTTCAAATTAGGTTTCAACGGTACCAATATTATTAAATTAAATTCCCTATAATAGTGACCGTAGATAAAAGATATCTCTGAAGCCCCTTAATATAGAGCAATAGGATCAAGTTATATTCACGAATTTATTGCATGTTAATAGTAGGTAGTAGTGGATAAATTGAAAGCACTTGTCCTATCCGTAACTGACGCTGGATTAATAAGAGACGACAAATACAGCTTCGATCTAAATCATTTCCATAGTAACGACAGTTTTGAGAAACAGGCTCGGCCCTTGCAGTCCTGAGTCTCAAAAAGATTATTCCTCGACGCACAATAGTGAAAGACGAAACAATGTACGAAGAAGAGAAATCATGTGGTGCAAAGGCATATGACTATACGATAGCGACTGTTACATGCCCTTGTTGGTGCCCATTGTGGTTTTGTTTTGGTTTAGTGAATGAACATAGTCCTATAGGTTGTTTGCCTAAGTGCTGTGACTATTTGTGTTATCCTTGCGAATACTTTTGGCCATCAAACACTCCGATGGATCAAGATCAAATCAGAAGAAGTATATGAGTTCATTTGTCTTACGTCAGCAAAGATTTCATCACCATTTCGTATTAGTTTGATCGCAACTAATCGCATGTAAAACTTTCTATTCGTCACATCCAAGTGGTCAACCAACTGAGCTCAACCTATTAGTTGGCAATCTTTACAGCCATCACATCATCCAAGTAGTCGATCTCCTAATGAATTAGTTGAAGCTGGAAAAGTCTTCAAAATTAATTGTTTATTTACAGTACTAACTAACTATTTTGAAAAATAAAATCTTACAAATAAGTTGCATCAATTACTTTTAATCGAAACTAGCCCAGCTTACTCTAATGAGAGTGGATTCTTTCTACAGACCGACCAATATTATTAATTTAACTTTCGCTGGCACAGTACCGGTAAAACGGGTGTCTGGACAGTAGTGTGACTATCCCCTACCAAGCTCGCACAGCAAATGGTCGCCGAAAACCTGTGCCGCATCCTTGACGCTGCCGCAAGCGTAAGATTTGATTTGATCTACTATTTCTAGGACCAGGACCGCCTTACGGTCAAGCTGTAGGCCCTGGTCAATTTTTGCAACTGTCGCAGTAAGAAAAAAGGAGGCATTTATCGACGGGGAAGCTACAGAAATGAATAAGCTGGTAGTAAAGCAGACGTTCGGTCTGAATTCTCAGTCTCTTTCTACCTGCATGTGCTTTGCAGAGGATCATCAACTTGCTTATGTTGCTGGACATCAGGTTGTGGTATTAAATACCGAGACTAAAGAGCAAAATTTTATCAATATATCAAATCAACAACAGCAAAATTACGTATCTACTGGTATTTTCACAATTCATTACTTATATTCATCGACTAAATCACACTCATTCATTTACTCCCATAGGTATATCGGCTATTGCCGCATCTTTGCCTAGAAGAGCTGTTGCTATTGCAGAAACAACAGATAATATTGCAGTAGTTGCATTATATGATAGTCATTCATTCAGAAGGAAGAAAGCTTTCAACTTTAATGATGTTGGATCAAAAGAAATCATATCTATATCGTTTTCAGATGATGGAAGATTATGTGTTACACAAGGTGGTGCACCGGAATGGAATTTGGTTTTATGGAATGTAGAAAAGAATGTAAAAATAATATCATCAACTAAAGCATCCACCGATGAGTTCCCTGTAAACAAGGTATCAATATGCCCAACAGACTCTAATTCAATACTGGCAATTGGTAAACAATATTTAAAATTATATCGTTACTCCGATGCAATGCTTCGTCAGAGTACATTGAGTGTGCGACGCGATCACGCGAACTTCATATCATATGCCTGGCTAGACAATGACTATCTAGTTGTTGGTACAGAAGGTGGAGAAATATTTCTTTTAGAAAACTTTGAATATCGTTGTGTTCTGATGTCAACTACATCTGGTTTACCAGATGATATCTGTCCTATATACTCATTGATTGCTTCATCAACTGGCTTTTTTGCTGGTAGTAAAGATGAATTTTATTTCTTTGAAAAATCAGAAGCAAAAGAAATATTTTCATTGCAATCAACGGTCCCGTTACAAGCATCGAAAGGTAAGATCATGAATATGGTACTGTCGAGTGACGATGTCTTGACGTTGGCATTAGACAAGCAACAGCTGCTGCAAACACAAGTATCCGGTATGCTACGTGGTACAGAGAAAGAGGAGAATATAGTCGTTGAAGATATTTTCTCACCATTTCATAGAGCAAATAACAATGGTGACGCAGGTATCATTGGCATTGATGTTGCCATGTGGCGACCGGTCATCGCCACCACCGGCAAGGACAAAACACTGCGTATATTCAATTATACCGATCGTACTCAAGAGTTAGTGAAGCAGTACGAAGAGGAGCCAGTGTCCGTTACTATTCATCCTTCGGCCTTATACGTAGTCGTTGGATTTCTTGAGACTATCAAGATCGAGGCGTTGCATCGCACAGAAATCGTGGAAGTGAGAGAAATAGCTGTGCGTAACTGCACTATGGTCAAGTTTTCACATGGTGGTCATATATTTGCCGCGAGTAACGGATCTATTGTGCAAGTATACGATCTATTCACCGGTAATAATCTTGCTACGCTAAGAGGTCACACCAATAAAGTGAAGTCCATAACATGGATGAACCACGACTCGAAGCTAGTGACGGTTGGAGCGGAAGGTTGTGTTTATAACTGGAATTTATTTCCAGTAGCCAAGAATCCCGAGGCCTATACCGGGATGATCCCATTTCAAGGTGGTTCATCATATCACGATGGTAGTCGTGCATATGCAGCAACAGCTGAAAGAACTTTGAAAGAGATCTCATTTACTAAGTCTATTGATCCCACTACCGGTCTTGAAGGTGGTATCAAAGAACCTCGAGATATACCCGTTACTTACCAAGTATCTACTGTATTTTTTGATTCTTCACGCAGACTTCTACTAGTTGGTAGTAACGATGAAGGCATGCCAGGTTGCATCAACACGTACATGACAGTCCCGCAGCTCTCCGCCTCTTACGAGTCTTCCATCATTCACAGTGGTGCCATCACCGCAATATGCATGTCTCACGATGGTAACTACATCTTCACTGGTGACTCCCATGGCATCCTCTGTGTCTCTGAACTAGATACTCAAGGTGCTAAGAGTCAAGGTAAACAGCGTGAAGGTCTTGTTTCCTTTGATTTTATTGATGAAGTAATCATAACAAAGAGTGAGTTAGAGAAGAAGAAGAAGTATATCAATGAGTTAACAAGTCGTGTGGAAGAGTTGACGTTGAACAACGAACACCAATTGCGTCTGAAGGAAATGGAACACAAATCAAAAGTTAACGACATAACAACCAAGTTTACAAGTCAATTAAGGATTGAAAGTGATAAATATCAGTTGCTTCTAACGGAAAAGAACAACGTGGAGCAGGGATTTATTAATCAGTTAGAGAATCTAGCAAAGAAACAAAGCGATGAAATAAAGTCAACGGAAGCCAAGTATAAAACCAAGATAAACGCGGAATCAAACCGTCAAAAGCAGTTGATGGAAGAGACAGAAGAGACACATAAGCGTTGGAATGATGAGAATCGCGCGCTTGTTGAAAGTCATCAACGGTACTTGCAAGAGTTGAGTGATGACTATGAAGAGAAACTACGTAGTGAGAAGACGTTGCAAAAGAAATTACAGTCAGAACAAGAAGATATGAAGCTAGTGAATGAGAGTGCGCGCGGTCTCATCGACAACGATGCTGATGATGAAATTGATGAGTTAAAACAGAAATATGAATCCCGTTTGAAGCATGAAGAGGACGTGGGTGTGGAGTTGATGGGTCAACACGCCATGATGAAGAAGAATTTACAGTTGATAACGAAAGATGTTGATCATCAGAAAGAAGAAATCAAACGGCTACGTGACAAAGAACTTCGTTTAAATGATAATATTAAAGCGTTAGAGAAAGATATTCAAGCCCATAAGAAGGAGATCCGCGAGAGAGAGGAAACCATAACGGACAAGGAGAAGAGAATCTTCGATCTGAAGAAAAAAAATCAAGAATTAGAGAAATTTCGCTTTGTTTTAGGTACTTACTCACCTACTCACTCACCTTACTCACTCACTCACTCACTCACTCACTCACCTACTCACTCACTTACTCACCTACTCACTTACTTCCTCACTCACTTACTTACTCACTCACCTATTAGACTACAAAATCAAAGAATTAAAGCTGCAAATTGCACCACGTGAAGCAGAAATTGCCACGATGCGCAAGCAGATCGAAGAAATGGACTTGGAGCTCGAACAGTATCATAAGAGTAACACCGCGTTGAAGTTAATGATTGGGGAGTTGAAGTTGAAGTTGGATGGGTTGTCGAAGGAGTACGTCAGTGCAGAAGAAAGAATTAACAGTAACACCAGGTACATGGATAGATACAAGCTGGAGTTGAAGGAATTATGGGATTTTAGAGATGAAAACTCTGCTTTAAAGATAAAATTAGTCAAAATATTTCGTGATTATGTGCAGAATGATGACGGTACGAATACCGCTAAGAAATCTGGGACAGGTGTGGATAGTCAAGATCCCCAACAAGTTTATAACCGGGATCGGGAACAGATGGAGAGATCATTAGATTCATTACGTCGTGCACTAAAGAGTGATGCATTAGCATTGAAACGGGATCGTGGTAAAATGATGCGGGAAGCGGTATATCTAACCAATGAACTCAATACTTTACGGAAAGATTATCGAACACTTATGTTGCAAAAGAAAGCAGTTGATCAGAGTGGAGGGATTAACAGACATAACCTTCCAGAGCTTATTGATATCTTAGGGATTCCAAAGAAACGACCTAAAACACCACCTAAAACAAAACCAGGATTAAAGAAACCAAATTCAGCAAATCCCGCAGAGATGTCACTTGATTTAGGTGAAGAAGAAAGTAAACAAGTATCCGCACCTGTAGAGCAGTACTCTGCGAACTCAAGGTACCGCCAACGCTCTGCTGCAATGAGAACAGTATCCGCAAATGGACGCATGATAAGTGTAAATGATATCGTCAATACCAACGACAACACCGGTTCACCAGCGAAACAGATAAGTAAAGCAGATCAATGGGAAGCATGGCGCGAGATACAGATGCAAAATGAGACAATAAACAAGTTAGAAGAAGAGATCCGCGCCATGTGTTTCTCGCTCAACATGGACGCTAATCCCCTGCTGCAAGAGGTCGAAGAATACCTATAAACATATATTTATTGTAGTTATTAATACACATTTATACAGTTATTAGAAGGCTTTAAGAACACTTCCTTCTCCTTCAGGCTTCTCACCTTCCGCGTTGATGGGATTCTTGGGTCTCGTCAAGAGCTTCACCATTGGATACTCACTAAACCAGATAAAATCAGACAAAACATAAGATTCTTCCAAGTATTTACCGTATCCAAGGGTTAGTTGTAACTGATTGATTGCGGAGAGAGAATCAGTAGCCGTTGGGTTGATTACCAATGACAAGAGACTCTCTTTTTCAACTGCTTTCGCATCAACCTCTTCCTTACCTGCTTTATATAGCTGTTGATACCGTTTGATTCTGGCGTAGATGCCATACCCAAAGATAACCCGATCTAGTGGAGATATAAGTACTAATAATTGATTAGAGTTAGCAGCGGAGTAGGAAGCTGCCTTGGCTGCGATGGCCTCGTCTTGCAATATTCGAAGGGAGAAATGCTGCTCAGGAGTAACGGATTTATCCACATTGTTGGCGGCAGAAGACTCAATAATAACGTTATCTGTGTATCGGCGGAAACCAGGTTGTTTAACACTTTCAACAAAACCGTTTAGATCAGGTACGTACTTCGCCTTCTCTTCTTCACTAAGTGCACCAAGACCATTGACTAATACTCGTTTGTTAATGGAAACAGGTGTACCAAATGGTACCAACTTAAACTTGTGTGTTTTGGCATAATGAAGCATCGGCTTGTATGAGTTGAACAGTTCGACAGATACACTTGACTTCAAGGTACTGTATAACCGCTCATCACAAGCTTCAATAGAATCACTACTCTGAATATACTCATCTAGTGCTAATTGCACGTTGTCATCACTATCATTATTTATAAAATCAACAATTCCTAATGTAATAGGCTTTGGATTTGACTGAACCATTCGATCCAGTAGAACTGTCTCGAATGCCTTATCAACATTACTACTGTGATCACCAACTAACAAAATATCTACATTGCTTAAGCGTTTTAATGCTCCTATTTCCCCAATCTTACTTCTAGGCTGTAAACAAGGAGGATTGGTGTATTCTACTGAATATAGCTGCGGTCTTATTGATGGTGATGGCACAACAATACTTCCTGATGCATATCCATCAACCCTTGCATCACTTTTTCCTACTAAAAATGAGCCTACCAATGCACTAGACGTTAATGTATTAAGTGCAACTCGATTCCAAGCTCTCTGAACATGCTGTGGAAGGGTATGAGGCTGTTTATTGACATCTTTCGTCATATAAAGTTTACCAATCCTCGTACGATCATATCCAGTCACCAATACAATCATGAGCAGCAGCAGTGGTGTCACCCAGATCGCCATTGTTGTATCACTTTTTGACCTACGTACCCTTTTTATGCATTGCAAAGTTGCAAGCATGTAAATTAGGGATTATGATATTTGATAATAATATAAAGAAGAGAAAGATAGAAGCATAAATAACATGAAAGCACATAATAAACCGAAAGCAGTGGCTGAATTTTCAATATAAAGTAAGTATTACTGATACAATAATAAAATTATTCGCTCAACCTGATCACCAATAGATAGTGAACTAGAAACCAAATCAAAAATATGTGCGCAAAATTGTTACCCAGTGAAGTCTTACTTTCATGGTGAGTTAAATTGAATCATTTACCACCCGGCCCGATTTCAATTTTTTGAATAATTGATAAAATTACCAAAAAAATAGCAAGGCTTAACATTGAGAAATGTTGAGCGATTTGCATCGTTACCCGTTCTCACTGTTTACAGAGAGTAAGCTACGCCAAGGTGGATGTGATCTGGTAGTGCTGGATAAGGTGGGCGAAGTCAAGGATGTCATGGATAA
>JACCDO011533233.1_pt1 | contig 12873 bp, 7 predicted proteins | sample 7446101 | NCBI WGS metagenome assembly JACCDO01 (sample SAMN15323440, study PRJNA562643) | freshwater metagenome | isolation source: river surface water | place: USA:Blue River Watershed | collected 2017-08-16
GCTGCAGCGGAGGAAAGCCAACGACAAGCAGCCATCGCACATCGTTTACAAATGACCAAAAAGAAAAACAAACCGGTACCATTTGTTAGAAAAAGCGTAGAAGCCTTCAATGCTACGGAAGGCAATGCTAGTTGCTTTGCGAACATTTAGACGTTGTCATGACTCGTGTTTTTTCTAATGTACAAGTTATAATCAATTATATAATAGAAGAAGTCCTTGTACATATTCCACGAAGTTTGGCTCGGAGACAGTATCGGATTGTGTAGCTTGCTTCGCTGGACAGTACGCGGCTCCAGGTAGCACTTCTTGCAGTGTATGCGGCGCAGGATCTTACGCCTTACCTCCAGCGGGCGCATCTTGCACGCTCTGTCCAGCTGGCACCTTTTCAATTGCAGTCGGAATGCCATTTATGCTTTGCACAAAATGCGCTCCCGGCAAATACAGCGCCGTTGCGGGGTCAACCGACTGCACCCCGTGTGCTGCAGGTAAGTCATCGTGGACGGAAGGAGGCAGCACTGCCTCAGTCTGCGCGGATTGCTTTCCAGGTAGCTATGCCGGTGTGGCTTCCTCTACTTGCAGCTACTGTCCGTTCGGCGCTACCAGTGCAGCTGGTGCATCGGCATGCACTGCTTGCAGTGCTGGGACCGCTCCCAAGTTTGGTGGTCAATGTGCGCCTTGCCCTGCAGGATTCTATTCAGTCAGCGGTTTGGAATGCGCCATATGTCCTCCAGGCAGCACTTCTCGCAGCGGTGCAAGCACATGCACTCTCACCGCAGCTGGTTCTAGCGGTAATGGCAGCAGCAGTAGCGGTTCGCTTGTTTGCGAAGCAGGCATGTATGTTCAAGACAAGGACACAGATCACGAGTCTTGTGTGCCTTGTCCAGCGGGCCGCTATTACATCACGACTAACAGCAATTCTCGATGCAAGAAATGCAACAAAAGCACTTACGCCTCGACCTCGGGCTCCACCAGCTGCACCCCCTGTCCTTCTGGCTTCTCAACCAACGGTGCACGGGGCAAGAAGCAATGCTTTGATTTGGCGACCGGCAAGAGCATGAGTGCGCTCAACATGCCTCTTTAAACACGGCGCTCAAGCCATCTGTTATGCAGATGAGTTTGAACTCATAATATATATACTAAACGTAAATTAAAACAGAATCCTGAAAAATGAAGAGGACACAAAAATAGAATAAACGCGACCATATCCTTGATTTTTTATCTGTGCGAAGCCTCTTTGCTCGAGGTGCAGCGAAACAATAGATGCAAACAATGATCGTCGCTTTTCTTCAGCAAGTCATAAATATTTCCTCTCTATATAATAATCATTAATTAGACTTACAAGCAGTAATACACTTCACGATCTATAACAAAGCGCGTGTGAATGCATCTAATCAAGCAGTCATAAATGAAGAATGCACTTCTCTGACCTACACACTTAGTATTTGTATTTCCCTAATTATTGTCATCGCTCAAAAAAAAGCATAAATGGCATGAAACCTGTCGCTTCTAGTGGTACATACACATGCGTATCTGGGTCTGCTAAAATACAAAAACCTCGTTAAGAGATATTGCGCTGCGGCACTGAAAAGTCAAATTCGTGGACTCTGCTTCAGTTTTCGTTTGTCTTCTTTAATTAGAATTTGCACGGCGTACAAGTCCGTGCCACTCAGAGACAAGCTTTGGTGCTCTTTATACGTTAGCACGTTACTGATTTTTCGTTCGTCAAAGAAGCAAAACCATGAACTGAACGACAAATAAAAAAATAGGTTGTCAAATGTTCTTCATTTCCATAAAGCGTGTTCATTGCGCCTTCATCCTCACTTGAGACAATTCTTGAAGATGATAATGTTTAGGTCCTCCTCTCTTGGTAAAGTGTTCGTTATGAGATCACAGACACGATAATTAAATTCAGCTCAGAAGTTTTCTTTAAGAAAATACTAAGCCCTAACTCTAATATGCTTCATCAACGACGCGCTGATCTTCATCACAAGTAAAAATAAGCCATATCTTATTCAATCAAATGTTTATTTCTGATCATAAAAGAAATAGGCAACCATAATTATTTCTGTTTAATGTAATAAATGTTAAAGAGGAAGGACAACGCGAAATCTTCTTTCAGTTTCTCCAACCACTTGTAAATGTGTTGAACTCTGCTGCAGTAGTAAAGCAATACGATCCGGATCTTTTAAGAGATCAAAGCGGCTATATCGAGCATTTTCGAGAGAAATACGCAGAGGCAGACGATTTTGATCTCTTAAAAGATCTGGGCCGTGTCGCTTTTCAACCTCTGCAGCATTGAATCTGCATTGTTTTGGATGGGCGGATTTATGAATCCTATGAATCAGAACGGGCTCTCGAAAATCACATAAATAAATGAGCGTATTCTTGATTTTCCCGCACCAATTGTTTGAAGAGGTATTTGCGATCGAAACGACTTCGTTTTACCTCGTCGAATCTGAATTGTTTTTCAAACAATACGCCTTTCACAAGCAGAAATTGATTTTCCACCGTGCAAGCATGCAAGCATTCGCTAAACGGCTGCGTTCCACAGGAAAAGTGGTCGAATACATAGAATCCCAGGATCCGAGGGCCAAAGAGGTCGCTTTGGTGAGATCGTTAAAGGGTGCTGAAATTAGTCTTTTTGACCCAAATGATTACCTACTCGAACGCCGGCTTCGTCGAGGTGCGCAAGGTTCCGTTACACTTTTGCCAAGCCCTAATTTCCTTAATACGGACACGGAATTACTTGGCAATCGGAGGCCTTATTTCCAAACGACTTTTTACACCCAGCAACGCAAAGACCGCGGAATACTTCTCGAAGCAGATGGAAAACCGATGGGTGGTCGATGGACATTTGATGCAGATAACCGCAAGAAAATTCCAAAAAACACCTTCATTCCGGCTCCTTTTCCACAGGCCCTTCCTAATGCTTTTGTCCTCGAAGCCATCGACTATGTCGAACGGCATTTTCCGGACAATCCGGGTTCGAGCGATCGGCCTTTTTCAGCAGCTTATTATCCGGTGACGCACGTTGAAGCGCAGGCAGCCTTGGACCAATTTATTCGGGAGCGGATACCACTTTTCGGCGTTTATGAAGACGCAATCAAAGCGCAAGAAAAGACCTTATTTCACAGCATTTTGAGTCCATTGATCAATGTGGGCTTACTGAATCCTGCCGATGTCATATCGCGCATCACAGCATCTGCTGCGCCACTCAATAGTGTGGAAGGCTTTGTCCGTCAGGTGCTCGGTTGGCGTGAATTTGTCCAATTGTTGTACCGTAAAATCGGAGTCAAACAGCGCACCACCAATTATTGGGGATTTTCGAAGGAGATGCCAGCTGCGTTTTACACAGGGACAACAGGTGTGGAACCCATTGACCAAACAATACGAAAGCTCTTGAAAACTGGTTATAATCACCACATTGAGCGGTTGATGGTGCTCGGTAATTTCATGTTACTCTGCGAAATCAAGCCCGATGCTGTCTATCGCTGGTTCATGGAGATGTACATTGATGCCTATGATTGGGTAATGGTGCCGAATATCTATGGCATGTCGCAATTCAGCGATGGCGGTCTAATGACTACCAAACCCTACATCTGCGGATCGAACTACATCATGAAAATGAGTGATTATTCAAAAGGCCCTTGGCAAGAAATTTGGGATGGTTTGTTTTGGCGATTCCTAAGCAAGCAGCGGGAGACTTTCCGGAAAAATCCCCGTTGGGCCATGCTTATCAGTACCTGGGACAAGATGCCGGAGGAAAAGAAATCAGCGCACTTGCATCGAGCAGAAGTGTATTTGGGCCGACTGTTTCCGTAGCTCTCGACTGACTCGCCATCGGATCGATATATGCAGAATGTATTGGCTAATTGTAATAGTTATAACTCATAAAAATGTACATAAACATGTAATATCAAGTAATCTAAGGCACAAAACGTGATGACGACGAGAAGATACGACTCCTTCAGAAAAAGGAGATCATCAGGCCTTAGCGTTGCCACCACCCGCCAAGTGTTCCATGAAGGCGGCATAGCTGAACTCACACTCCATAAGCAGCTGCCTTGCATCCTCTTCCCCAATGCGCTCTACCGCGCGCATTTCATGTAATTTTTGTAGCCACCAAGCCATTTTGATGCTTCCTTCGAAATTAGGTGGCAATAGAGGTACTTTACCCAGAGCTGTGCAGAGGGCAACAAGCAAAGGTTTGAGTTCATCTACAGCACGGTGCTCTAACATAATATTATCCTGTAGAGTAATAAATGCCTGTGTAGCTTGAGAGGAAAGATAAGCATTACCGGCATCACTTTTCGTCGTGTGTGATGCATGAAGCACTGTGGATGGGGCTCCATATTTGATCAATCTATCCGCCGCACGAGGACAATCAATTTGATATTTCTGCATAAATGCAGTAGCACTAGAAATATATCCAGCGGCGATGAGAGCACTCTCGGTCGACTTGAAATGTGAAATTAGTTTTGTGCATTCTTCCGCATACTGGTCGCGATTAATAGCATCTCTATTATACGCTGCTTCCAGCGCTTCAGTCACGCGAATGATAGTGTATAATGTCCCAAGTTCTTCCACCTCTTTACGCTCTTTAGAATTATCGGAGGCCTTGATCTCACCCATTTTTGGCCTCCGAGAGGAACCTGTTTTAAAAACTGTATTCACAACTTCAGGATTAACGCGCGTATTTATATTCATGGTGCGTTGCTTATAATAGTTCACCTCCCCTTATACAAAGCTGAATTCTAAACAACTAAGAAAAAAGAGAGTCTCTTAATTAAAGTTTGGACAATTCAATTTTCCACAAATTCCAAGAAATTCGGAGGGATCGTCCATGTACTCTAACGATTCATAATTAATTTCTTTGTAGTTCTGATTATTCGATGTTAAAAGAGCTGAACTAGAATGATATCAGCTTTCAAGTGTAATATACACATTCTTATTGCTTGATACGTTGTGCATTGATTCTATTATTTCTGTAATGAACCCGCCCCCACGTGAAGAAGCTGTTCCCGAGAAATCGTTCACTAATGCAAGTACAGAGCCTTTGACCACGTTTGATGCTAACAGAAAGACATCACATCCAATAACCTCATCTGAATCTACTTTTTCGGACGCATATGTAAAGTTACGTCCCGGAGCCAAATACACTCTTAAATTTGCATCTCACAAAAGATATTTGGCTCCGGATTGGAACTTCACAAGTGTGTCAGAAGAAGTTAACTCAGATGCAGATATTGGGTGCGATATTTTATCATTGGTATCAAATGAGTTAACGTCGTACCTCAGCAGCCATGTTCAGCACCGACACGAGGCAATGACTGAATGCGGGATATTGCCTGATGATGGCGAAGCCTGGTTAGAATTGGATTCCGTGCAGCACAGCGTTATACAAGAGCATGCTGCTTTAAATTTCAAGTATTGTGACAATCTTTTACGATATTTGATAGTTACGCATGTTCAGGACAAGTCAACAATGTCCATATCTTCACTGCCTGAAATTTTTTCTGAATATATGGATTACGCTCCCGGACCGTGGAGAGAAGCTGCATTTATCAATGTTTTGATGCGCTATATTGTGCCGCGTCTCATAGAAACTGAAAGCATAATTAACAATAATGCGCTAATGCCCACAACACCTTCACCTGCATCTAAAAGTGGTGTTTTAGAATATGATTACGGCAACACACCATCTTCTATAGATACAGCCTCGCGATCACGAATACCGATACCTCCAACAATGCCTGAACGAAGTATAACAGGTGAGGACGACAGTGCCAGCGTAAGTCAAGGGCGGGGCAGCGAGTTAGGCGGCTGGGAGGGCACAGGGTCCGTAGCAGATGGAATTGATGGCCTCGATTTCAACGACGAGCTGACGGATACTGCTTCTCTAATATCATTTAACCACCAAATGACACGTGCGGAGCAACAAAAGTTGGCGGGTAAACTGAAGCGTACCCTCCATGTTATCAATAGGCTGAAAGCCGAAAACGCCATGCTCAAAGAGTCTCTGGAAGAAGCGAAGACCAATGACATGGCCATGTTGAGAGACAAGTGGCGCGGCGCACAACAGGACCTGGCAACCATACGCAAACGTAATACGGAAATGAAAGACAGGGTTCAGTTGCTAGAAGCTCAGCTTTTTGCTGCACTGAATCCGAAGAAGCTTGCCACGTCCGCGGCAGCAGACACTGACTCAGTAGCATCAAGTCAAACGCGCGATAGCAAGTTAGGGGCGAAGCGCCAAGAATTAGGGACTCTTGAGCATGAGTTACACATAGTCACTGACGACGTGCAAGATGGCATAAGTGTGAGTGACTCGAGCAGTGTCAGTAGCAAGCAAAGTTCACAGAGAAACATCGCACGCCGTGCGAAGTACATTCGACATGCTGCACGGGAAGAGCGTGATAAGAACGCAAATATTATGGCCCAATACAGCAGCATGGAAACAGCAGATGCACAAGCTCAGCTTGCTCAGTCACAGAAATTAATAGCAGCGCACGAATCGCGGATTCGGGACATGCAAGCGATTATCGATGCTTTTAAGGTCGCAGTGGATATCCCTGATGCAGAGCCCTCATCGCAGAGCCTAAGTGCTTTGCCAAGCGGGGCTACGCTTGGCCAGCTATTAAAAGCTTTACCGCCGATGGTCACCAGGGACTACCGTAAGCTCATCGAGAAGGCTGCGTTGGAGCAAGTTCAGTATGCCAAAGATGTGGATCGCAAAACCATTGAAGCACTACTGCAGGAAAATGCACAACTAACAGCGAAATTACCTCCCGAACAACTGTCTGCTGTGCCTCCACAACCACAGGATAGCATTGTCAATGGTACAGACACATCCGTGGGCGGGGCTGATGTACAGCCCGTGGTAGCAGGTACTCAGGCTACAGGTATCAGTAGAAAAGCGACTGCTTCCCCGCTTACTTTCGGACCATTCGCGCTCCTCTTCAGTTGTATGGTAGGATTTTTCTTGACGCTACTAACGCATTGGCTCAAACCTAACGTTGCACGGGGATAACATGTTTTGCAGAGGCAAGCTATAGAGGTTGTATGTTTGTAACTGACTGACATAATATTTTTTTTAATTAGATAAATAATTTCAAGATAGCATGCATGTCTGTTTCTTCTGCACCGGGAACCTCGCCATCGACCAATTCGATTTCAAGGGATTTCAGATAAGTTAACATCGCCTCGTGCCGTGGCTTTGCCATCTTTGTACCGGTATCAGTGGTCATCATATCCTTTATTAGCAGCAATTTGTCAAAGAAATGCTCCACTCCAGTGCCATGTTGACTTTGCTGCTTGTACTGCTCCGAGGTGATGCCGCTGCCAACCACATCTGATACGCCAAACATGGCTCTGTTCCGCTTTCCACCAAACGCAAAACAACGGGCGATGCCAATGCAGCCAATAGCATCTAGAAGGTCAGCATCTTGCACACACTTATATTCAGCACTTCGATCTTGAGGATTCCAATCAATTTTCAGTAAATTTTTGTAACCTACACTTTTGCAAATTTCAATGACATGATCTGCATCGGCAGTGGTCCATTCAGGAATGGTGGCCGTCATGTCGTTTTTCAGAATATCCGTCATCATTTGCTCAGCACTTGCTACATTATCCGCTTCTATGAGTTTGGAGTCCAAAATATCATGAACTAATCCCGCTATATAGGCAATCATCTGATTTGCCCCTTCCAACGCGGCAATCTTTTGCGCTACGTTTGCCACCCTGTATACATGTGCCATATCATGCGCTCCACAGTTAAAGCCTTTCATGTGCCTTTCCACAAAAGAAACAAGCTTTGCAGGAACTTTACTGGTATCAAATGCTATTTGTTTCACTTGCGATATGTGAGATGCCTTTCTTTTTCTATCTTGCACAGGTTTAATTCTTAATCTTTCCGGTGGAATATACGCCTCCGTATCAGTACCAGGAAAATAGCAATTATATGTACCGTCAAACTGGCGCTCATGAACATGACAATCATACCATTTATTATTACTCCAACGAGCTTGAGCGTCCATTGCACCTGACCAATTATCGTCACGTCTTGATTGCGAATCAACAGATCCTTGCTCACCTTCATTAGGTTTGGTCAAATTTACTTGAATTTGAGACTTATAAATAGCTTCAGCGACTTCTTGATTTTCAGGGTTATTGGTACAAATGGCTTCCGCTAGAGCACGACGAAGAGTCTTGATTTCATTAATCCAATAATCGTGAGAAGGATTCAATGGTTCAGTGGGGAAAGGCTCGCCCAAAGAATGAGGTTCATACAAATTACATGCACAATTTAAGAAAAATTTTCGAGGTTTGATAGTAATCAAATCTTTCGAAATTTTTCTTGCCTCAATTAGAAGTGCACGCAAGCGATTTATTTCTTTACAAAGCAAAGTGCGATCATTGCTTGCAATTGAAAAAGAGCAACCGCATCTGTTAGAAAACACAGCTGCACCAGTTGAGGGATTTATATTTACATTCATTCTATAACAGGTGCAAGGTGTCGCATTGACAGGGAAAAAATCTATTCCTTTGACATACGACGGTCGATTTCAACTTTTCAAAAAACAGGTTTGAGGTTTGAGTGCACCTTCTTTCAAAGCATTGCGAGGTAAAAAGAATAGATTTTGCACGCCCTTCTACAACATAAGAAAGTAATTGTTCCAATTTGCTTAGATTTTGAGTGAAGCGGCATTGTATTCATTCCCATTTTCAGACAAATAAGTAACAAAGTCATCTAAGCATGTCAGCATTCACCGATGATGAAGCCCTTGTTCGACAAACTCTCGGTTTTAAACCTAAACAGTTTTTGCATGATGTATCAACTATGGTTGACTCATCTCTCGTTAATGCTATGCAAACGTACAAAAAAGAGCTCCTTGCTATTGCGAGCTCGAAAGGGTATGACAATATTACCGAAAGCGTTATAGATGACTCATGCGAAGAACTGTTAGAACGAATGCAATTAGTGTTCAAAAAAAATATGGACAAGTTCGATCTTTATGCTAGACGCAATATTTTCTCATTACCAATGTCAACCGATGCTACCTCTGCAGCAGCAAGCAAACAATCACTTGATAATGTGGCTCAAGAGTTAGAGAATACTAGACAAAAATATATGATGGCACTGGAAAAGAAAAATCGTCTTGCGTCGGAATGTGATCAATGTGATGCTCTTCTAAAAGACATGCGTAGTGCGCTGTTTACCATAAAAGTAGGATCACAAGTTTTGGAAGAATATTCAGTTGCCCCACTCGATGAAACGATCAGTGCTATTGAACAAAAACAAGTCGCGCTACAAGCAATACACACACGAGCTATGGCGCTGGTGAACGAGATGGAGGAAGCGCATGGATTAGCAGACGACGACACCGCCTCAATTGCACAAGCGACCGGCATTAATGCTGCAGGGGCTTTTGAAACAGGTAAGATAACTGAAGCCATGCGCTGATATATGCAAACGATAGTGTACGTGAGCAATGGGGATATTTTGTGTGAATAGTAAATATCGTGTAGTTTAATTAAATGGACCTTGTTTGAGACTGCGAAACGAACGTTGCTTAGTTGCGATCTTATACATTACGGAGCACACTATTTTGCCTTAAGTTTCCCCTTTGCATCAACAGCGGTGCCTGGTGCAAGTTCAGGATCGCCCTTATTCTGCTTTCCATTTGGCGGTAATCCGAAGAATTTCACTAGTAGGGCTTTGTACCATACAAGATTTAGAATGTTGAATGCGACTAATATCAAAATATTCGGCAAATAGAGCAGCCGATCTGCTTCAGAACTCCACATGTTTCGGTGAGAATAAAAGTGGTATAATATATATGGACCCCACATTATGCGCGCGAATAGGTACGACGCCAAAACAAGCATACAAACAACCATGAATGCTTTCGTTTCTTTAAAACCCATCGCATACATTCCCCAACACAAATGCAAAAAAGGAGTTGATAATTCTGCGATGTACACCATCATGTGGTATCCAACTGAAATATTACTTCCCATTATGCGTGCTCCCATATGTGTTGCCAGACCAAGAATATGATGAAACAAGGTTTCCTTGTCTGATTTCTCGGTAAAATTTAGTTCATGTATTAAATCGTAAAAAAGATATCCAATCATAATATCGTTCGTCATCGCAACAAAGGAGTTATGCTGAATCATTTTGCTTATTTCATATCCTGGATTGATGTGCAAATAGTAGTGCACTGTCATACAGAATACAACAATACTATGCATGGTTGCAGTAGATCGATTGTAAAATGACCAGCGAATGTGTTTGTCTTTTGCAGCAAATCGAGGCCAATTTGGCTTCACAACTACAGCTGTCAAGCAGTGAAAGAGCCAACAAAACACGAACCAGCTAAAGCCGTGCTTCAAAAAACCATCGGGCAATGCATCAAAAGACATCGAAAACATTTATAGCCCCGAACTATGAAAAATAAACTTCTAAATAACTAGGTATTCAAGCAAATCTACCTTTCTTCGCCACTGTAAGGAGATGAGGACTCGAGTTTGCACTTTTTTTGTTATCAGAAAAGTAACCAAGTTTTAAAGTAAAACTTAACCCTAACCAAAAATACCTACCTTCTTGTTGAATCCGAATAACGCTGATTTCTAAGCGCCGCACGTGTTAAACCCAATTAAATATAGCGAGAAATGATTGTGGATTTAACGGCTGAAACAAGTGATTCTGAGTCGATACCTTTTGAAGATAGTTTGATATCTTTTCCGACAAAAGTGAATGGAAGTAAAGAATATATTGAAACAATGAGCGTCACGTCAATTCTAGTATCAGATAAATCTCCAGATGCCAAAGAAGCCGTGAAAAAATCTGAAAATGGTGGATCTAAGAGCTCAGGAAAATCAACGAAATCAGCTCGCACTCAACAAAGTAAGGAACACTCACATGACGCGAAAAAAAAATCGTCTCAGATTGAAACGATATCAACGAAGCATTCTAGATATGTTTGTCAAGTCCACGATTTTGAAGAAAACTCAATCTTGACTTGTGATAGCTGCTGCTGCTATGTCTGTGACGTACCTGCGAAAAGTTGTAAGCATTGGCAAGATCACTGCTTCGCAAACCCTGAAGACCCACAAGATGGGCCAATTTGGAAAAATATGAAGGATGAAAATAATATCCGCAAAAATCGTACTGAATCGGAGATCAAAACCTTTAACAGTACTTTTTACAATCCGCGTGATTCTGAGTTCAAATCGGACTTGCCACTGACATTTAAAGCGTGGAGATTGATGAGCTCCACGACAGATACACCTAAACACAATTACCTTTTCAGGAAAGATGCCCCCAAATCCTGGTCCACAGACAGCCGCGGCGTTATGCAGATCGATACATATGACGAGCGTGCTGACGAAGGATACATAACTGACGACGAAACTATCGCAGCAGGTGGCGGCAGCTACACTTTCTTTACAGAGACCAAGAAACGCGCTTTCGTGCCCCAGAATGCTCCTTCGCACATCAAGAAGTTTGACGCGAAATTCGATAACTTTGAGGGACCTTGCATCAACTTCGTGGGTCGGCAGGTGCCGAAATCGTTATTGACACAAACTCTGACCTTTTCTCGCCGAACTGTTGAAGACCAGCTCTCAGCGACATTTATCGATGCTATACTTGCTAAGCTCATCAATGCAGTCAACAAGTCTTATAGCGTGATCTCTGTGAAACCGAACAGTGCGTACATGTCTGACGCCGATCTCGTTGTAAATTTGGAAATGTCCACTTCCGCACTTTCAATTCGCTCGTCAGACAGAGTCTTAAAGTGGATTGAAACCGTTGCAAATAGTTTGGGAAATAATTACAAAGGGGACCGCGTGCTCTCCTTTCACTTCAATACCTTGCCGAAGAGCGATTCCTTAAAAGTTGTCATTGGCGTGCGACGTTGGTTCCCCTTGCCGCATACACCCGCATGCGAGACTGCTTACAAAATCGAGCCATCCTTGTTGATGGGGAGAGTGATCTGCCCTCTGTGCCGCTATGCATCTCCCGTAGGCTCAACACATCCGAGATGTTCAGTTTGCAAGCTTTACTCTTGCACACACAACGAACTGTTCGATTTGCAGCCGTCCCAGCAGAAGCCCCCACAAAAGGAGTGGCATGCATTGGGCGAACCACGAGAGTTTGATATGGTTCTCAAACCCGATTTCTTGAGTGTTTCCCGCAGAAGCTGTATTCGAAAATACGACGGCTCCCCTCATGTCGAGTGCGACCCCTACACCAAGGCCATGGAGCTCAACCAAATTCTGTGCTTCAAGAAGGACGAATTAGGACTTCATCCGTCAACAGACAAGCTGAAGCAAATGCATGCTTTTCGCTATGGAGACAACCCATCAGAGCTTATCCTTCAAAACTCCTATCTTGGAGAGGGAAAGCTGCCGGAGAGCGAATGGTACCCTGAGGCAGCTTATTTGAAATCGTTGTTAGAGATCAGCTCACGTGTGTCGCAGGACAATGGAAGGAATGCTTTGCATGTGATTGCCACTATCAAGGATCCTATACTAACACCACAACAGCTTGAGCGTATTCCCGAATCAGAGAGAGCGCTTCATGTGGCATGCAGCATTAGAGTGTCCTTCCAACTGTACTTGTCGCCCAAGACGGTTGATCCAGTTCGCGCTATAAACAAGAGTGGCTACACCTCCTATTGGGGTGGCTACAACATGGCGCTGAGCGCGTTTTGCATACCGCAGGATCCTCAAGAAGACATGTGCGCTTTACAAGCATTATCGCCCGTGCAAGCACCACGAGACTTGCCTGCTGAAAACCTACTCATTTCGTCCCTTTCGTCTGAAGCAGGTCTATCGGCTGGTGGATATGCATGCAAATCTCGA
>JACCDO011264305.1_pt1 | contig 12872 bp, 9 predicted proteins | sample 7446101 | NCBI WGS metagenome assembly JACCDO01 (sample SAMN15323440, study PRJNA562643) | freshwater metagenome | isolation source: river surface water | place: USA:Blue River Watershed | collected 2017-08-16
TAAAAAGAAAACGCTCCGTAATGGAGCGTTTTTCTGCGGAAAGGGGGGGATTCGAACCCCCGGTAGGGTTTCCCCTACGACAGTTTAGCAAACTGTTGGTTTCAGCCACTCACCCACCTTTCCTTGGGTTTTCCTGATTAGAGGAATGCAAAAGTACAGCAAAAGGGCTGTTTTCACAATCAAAAAAAGCGGAAATGAAAAAAAAATGCTCGATGTAGAAAAAAGTATTTTTCGAGAAACATTTTTGTGTATTTTCGCATCCCGTTCGGGGTGTAGCGTAGCCCGGTATCGCGCCTGCTTTGGGAGCAGGAGGTCGTAGGTTCGAATCCTGCCACCCCGACAAACAAGGGACGACAAAAGTTGTCCCTTTCTTTTTAGATCTCGTAGCTCAGTTGGATAGAGCATCTGCCTTCTAAGCAGACGGTCAGGGGTTCGAATCCCTTCGGGATCACCAAGAAAACAAATTAACCCTCAAATTGAGGGTTTTTTGTTGGGGACCATTCATTCAAGCTCGCTCACGCTAATCACGCGGGACAAAAGTCAATAGCATCAAAAATTCGTTTATTTGAGAAATCATACCAGACCAGTTCCGCAATGGATAATTACAGGGCAACAATGGAATTCAAGTCCTTCTCCAATTTGCAAGACATTCAACTTCACAACATGTCATTTCACTGCACCTTACTTTTTTGAAGAGATTGGAAAAATTATCTCAACAAAGACGTTTACTGCTGCGCTCAAATGGGGGTAAAATCAAAATTCATGAATGGGAAATTCCAATAAAAACAATTTTTTGTATATTCGAACATACCTTTTAAACCCATGAAAATTTTAAAACTCCTCGGCTTCATTGCCATTTATCTCATAGGCATCCAAGCTATTTTTGGTCAAGGTCAAGTAGTCTTCGATGCTACCTCGGATAATCAAACCTTTACAACTTGTGACCCGAATACAGGAGAGACGACAGGAATCGTTGCCTCTGGAGGCAGTTCCAATCCTGTCTATGGAAACAACGAGGACATTACGGTAACCTTTTGTCCTTTTGCGCCAGGAGACGCTATAACCGCAACATTTGCCATATTCAACCTATCCACAATAGACACCCAGCCAGGCAATGGCAACAACGCCGATCAGATGTATATTTATGATGGACCAAACACGAGCGCGCCATCATTGGGTAATTACGGAGGCACGACCATACAAGGAACCAATATTTCGGCAACAATCACCAATACAACCGGTTGTTTAACTTTTCAATTCGTATCCAATGACCAGGGTACTGGGACTTTTTCGGGTTCAGTAGCTTGCTCTTCTCCATGCGATGTTCCGCTTGCAGCGGGCATTCTATTAAACGGCGAAAATGGCGCTACGGATTTCATCAAAGTTTGTATAGGTGAAGAAGTTCAATTTCAGGAAACCGATTCAGATGCCGCCATTGGCTATAACCTCATTTCCTACAATTGGGATTTCATGGATGGAACAATTGCAAATGGAACCGACAATGGAATTGTGAGTCATTCTTGGTCTCAACCTGGTCAATATTTCGTTCAACTTTTTGTACAAGATGACAACATGGACAATGTATGTACAAATACCAACTTCATATCGCTAGAAGTTTTGGTTGCCCCACAACCAGAATTCGTGAACTTTCAGGAAGATGTCGAAATTTGTGTAGGTGAATCGATAACCTTTACTGCTCAGCCTGACATCTACGAAGTAACTTGGAATGGATTCAATGGTGTAACTGAGGTTGAAACTGGTTGTTTCACTGATGACCAATTGGGCGTTGCACAGGATGTTGAGATATACCAATCCGGCTTTTTATCCGGAACCATAATTCAAGACACTTCCGACATTTTGGACATTTGCTTTGAAATGGAACATAGTTTCATTGGTGATATTGTGGTTATTTTAACCTGCCCGAATGGTCAGAGTATGACCTTGCACCAACAAGGTGGAGGTGGACTAAACTTGGGTGAGCCCAATCCCGCTACCAACATGGATGAGTTTCCATGCAACGATCCCGCTACAACCGGCGTTCCGTATCAATATTGCTTCGGACCTGGTCAAAACCAAACTTGGGTAGAATACGCCAATTCAGGGGGCGGTGGACAAGTTTTACCTGCTGGAACCTATCAACCCATTCAACCATTCTCTAATCTTGTTGGATGTCCAGCCAATGGTATTTGGACACTGACCATCGTCGACAATTGGGCCGTGGATGATGGACAAATATTCTCATTTGATTTGAATTTGAATCCCAATTTCTATCCCCCCGTTACTGAATTCACTCCAGAAATTAATATCGATGCAAACTACAGTTATTGGAATCAAGGTTCTCTTCCGGCTTATGCCAGCATCAATGACATCAATGCAGATGAGATTAGCATTGTTCCCACGCAAGCCGGTATTGATGTTTTTACCTATACGGTTGTTGATGATTTTGGCTGCTCCAACAGTACTTCATTTACAGTGACAACATTTGAGGCGTTGCAAGTAACAGCAGGATCTGATTTTGAATTGGGATGCGGTTCAACGCAATTGCAAGGTGGCATTGCAGGAATGCCATCATGCACCGATTGTATGAATAATTATAACATCCCCTATCAACCAGGTACGTTCTTAACAGAAACCTACTGTCCAGATGCCAGCGATGGAACCATGATGGCCATAACAGTTTCCGGATCAGTAGAGACATGTTGTGATTTGTTTCAAATTTATAATGGTACTGATGTGAATGCAACTGTTCTGTTTTCATGGGGGCAGGGAACAGGTTTACCAGCAACTTTAAATCCTTCCCAACAATTTGTCTCCACGGATCCTAGTGGATGTATCACCTTTTCCATTAACCCAGATATGAGCGTTCAGCCTGTTATTACCATTACAGTCACTGCTTTTACTCCTGATGGTCTTGAAATAAGTGGAGGACCGATTTATGATTTCATTTGGACACCGAGTACTGGTTTGTCTGATAATACAACGCTCAATCCAGAGGTAGTGAACATTGACGAAACCACAACATTCACCTTGGTCGGTTTTCCCACAGGACATCCTGCCTGCGCCAGTACCGATGAAGTGATGGTTTCGATAATGCCCGGAATGAATCCAGGCTTAGACGCGACAACAACCCTTTGTGCCAATGCAAGCAACGTGCTTTTAACTGACTTGTTGGGTGGAAATCCGGTAAGTACAGGCGTGTGGACTGACCCTAACGGCAGCATCCTGCCCAATGGCATTCTAACCGGTACAAATAATACTTTTGGCAATTATACCTACACGGTTTCCTGGGGAAATGGCTGTTTCTTAGATGCCAATCTTTTGTTGCTCTCTCCTGAATCACCGATTTTATCCTTAACCACAACCGATTCCACCATGTGTCCCAATGAAGTTATTGTATTCACCAACGTTGTGACTGGTGGCACACCCAATTACGACTACTCTTGGACGTTTAACAATCTCAACATTGGTACAAATCAAAACCTTACCAACTATACGCCAACATCAGATGGAATGATTTGTCTGGAAGTAACCGATGAATGCGGAATGACTTCATTGCGTTGTGTGAATGTAACCTATAACGAGACTTTCCCCATCACCGCCATTGCCAATTCAACTTGTTGGCCTGAAAGTATAACACTTGAAAATACAACATCCACTTCCAACTACACCAATGCCACTTGGTCAGTAAATGGTACCAACATCCCAAATTCCGGGTCCATCTTAGAATATACCCCGTTGAATGCGGGCCCGATTGACCTCACTTTGACATTGTCCAATGCCAATGGTTGCGTTTATGATTCAACCTTCACAGCCATTGCAACATCTTATGCCCCGCCTTTACCAACCATCAATTTCACGCAAAACAATTTGATTTACTCTTTTAATTCCGAAAATAATTATCTGAGTTATGATTGGGCAGCCATTGGAGAAGATACATCCATGTTCGGTAGTTTGCCCCTGTTCGAGGTGGACTTTCCTCAAGGTGAGAATGTACCTTATGACATTGCGCTTGGCGTATTGGATGAAAATGGATGCTATGGACAATCTTTCACCAATATAGTTGTCACTGGATACAACGCATCTGGAATTGGTTGCCCGGAAGGGATTGAGAATTGCACTTATGGCAGTATCCCCAATATTGTCAGTCCAAATGGGGATGGGAAAAATGATTACTTCTGGGTACCTAACAAAAATCTTCAATCGCTAGATGTCTTGATTTTCAATCGTTGGGGCAACCAAGTCGGAAGCATCAATACCCCAAATAAAACTGAAATGATCCCAGCACAAACTTGGAATGCGAAAGATTACAGTGCAGGCACCTACTATTACACCATCTATGCTGAAGGAAAAGATGGACAAAAGCACCAAGCAAAAGGAGAATTTTTGGTCGATAAGTAATTTATAATGCCAATCTACCAGAGTGATTCACCACCATACGATTGTTCCATTCTTTCTGCCATGAAACCCAATCCCAACGTTCATTGAGCATGACACTTTTACCTGCGGGAACGTAGACGATAAGTGAGATGGACTGCATGCGATAAGGAATATCCTCACGGACTTTGAAAAAAGGATCCAATGTCAATCGATTACCTACCCATGCGTATTGATAATCAATTTCATTGGCTCGTTCTCCAGCTTTCACCAAATTTCCTCCCCTTGCCGACTTCTTAACCTCTATCCAAAAATCGTCTCGCTCGGTATCTCGTAAAGTAACCTGAACATCACCACTGAAAACACGCGTTGAACCTTCAATGGATATCATTTCAAACAAATCCTCATCATCCTTATCCCTACCAATGAAATAAGGATCTGGAGCTACATCAACCCAAAGCGTATCTGAATTTAACTTGGGAGATTGAACCACTCTTGAAACTGTACCCTCTTCTTCAAATTCTTTTGCCAAACGAATTCCGGTATACGTACAGACCAAAATACCGAACAGCAAAGACAGAGTTGAAAACAAATAAATCCACTTCTTCTTGAACTTTAGCCCCAATAAAAAATGAATTCCAGTATACAATACGCTGATGGCCGGGGACAAGACAATTAATCCAATGCCCGCCAACATATACTCTCCCAACCCCCCTGGTGCAATCCATGTCGTGAAAAGCTGAACATCCGAACCGAAAAATAAGATGTCACCACCATCCGACCAAGCCATAAAAATGGTAATCAAAAACAACAATCCAAATCCAAAAATTAGGAGTAGTAATCCAATCATCCAACGCATTCCTGTCCAAATCGAAGAGGATTTCCCTGACTCATTCCAATGGCCTTCCACCTTTTTTGCCCATTTCTTAGCGTTGCTTTCTGCCCGGCTGGCTTCGGCGCGAACAAATTGTTGAATATTCTCCAAATTCACTGGATTCCCTCGCATCAATAATTTTTCTGATGTTGACTTGGCTGCAGGAATGACAGCCCAAGCAATCAAGTAGGCCATGAAAAAAGTTCCAAAGGAGGCCAACAATAAAATCACCATTAAAATCCTGAGCACCACCGGATCCCATCCCAAAAAATAACTCAATCCTGAGCATACTCCTCCTACGACAGCGTCATCTTGATCTCTAAATATTTTCCTTCTTTCGTGGCGCACTTCAGGTTCACCCTGCAACGTTGACGTTTCACTCCCCTGATTCGCATTGGAATCAGACAAATCTTCAAAGGATCCCATAATCTGGGTGATGGTTTGAATCTCTTCCAAACCCACAGGAAATACTTTATCTCTTCTGTTCTCATTTAACAACTCGCCTATTCTGGACTCAATGTCTTCAATGATCTCATCCTTGCTCAACTCCTGCGTAAATGCACGATTCAACTGTTCTATGTATTGCTTCAGAAACTCAAAAGCATCCATTTCAAAAGGAAAGTTATAGTGCCCCAGTTGGACATTCATTGTTGTTTTCATGACTTCGATAATTGATTGACTGCGTTTGATAATTCATTCCAAGTTTTGCTCAACTCTTTCAAGAACACCTTGCCCTCTGGCGTTAATGCATAATACTTTCGGGGAGGTCCTTGGCTACTTTCTTCCCATCTATACTGCAACAGACCATCATTCTTCAATCGGGTGAGAATGGGATACAATGTCCCTTCTACGACAATGAGCTTGGCATCCTTCAGACCCTGTAAAAGATCGGAAGGGTAGGCTTCTCCCCTTTTCAATATTGATAGAATACAATACTCCAGTATTCCCTTTCGCATTTGAGCTTTTGTATTCTCTATATCCATTTCAATAATCCAATTGCCATGCAAAGATATAGATTAAAGCCAGTACTATGCATAACAAAATACTGTTAAAAAAAGAAGACGCCATTCAGCGTCTTCCTATAATGACTAAAAAACTATCCCCATTGACCAATCAAACTTCTTGTATTGTGCAAATTGGTAATTGTTGGATTCAATACCATCACAGGTATAGCAGCATGGTTGGTGATGACCTTTTGCTCCGCGTCGGATCCAAAGGCATGGATCAACTTCTCATTGGCAAAGTTCAAAATACAAATCATATCAACCTTACTTTTCTCTGCATGTTCAATCACCTGCTCTGCAAAGTTTTTACTTCCGCCTTCTGCTACTACAGAACGGTAAGCTATTCCACGCTCTTCAAAATATCCTTCCGAGTAGGCCATATTGCGCTCCAATTGATTCCTTAAAAATTCATCCGACTCATTGGGAATGATGATTTGCACTTTCGCCTTAAATTTCTCGGCAACGTCAGCAGTATACTTGATTTTCTGTTTGGTCTCTTTGTGTAAATCCAATGGAACCAATATCGTTTTCACAACAGCATCCGTATTGGTGTTGTCCTGAACAACAATAAATGGCGCCTTGGTATCCGTAATCACTCTTAAAGCATGGCTACCCACCAAATGCTGAAGTCCTTTCATACCATGGGTTCCCATGACAACCAAATCTCCCTTCTCCTCTTCAACCAATGCGGGAATATCATCAAAGATGGAACCTACTTTCAAAATGGGACTGGCCTTTACAGCCGTGTTTACATAGTGACGATGAATTTGTTCATCTAAACTTTTCTTGGCCTCCGATTCATCACCACCCTTTTTTAGGATGTGCAATGCAAATACATCGGCTTGTAAAGTTTTTCTAAGCGCAATGGCATAGGCCAATGCTTTGTCTGCAGTTGCAGTAAAATCTGTAGGGACAATTATTTTAAACATGTGTATTGTATTTTAATGCCACAAAGGCACTGTATAGACCATATCATCTTGTTTCTCAGGAGTGATCAACATTACAGGAATCTCTGCATCATTGTAGATCAGCGCCTCTTCCTCTGCTCTTGGAAAAAGTGTGTACAGGTATTCATAAGAGAAATTCACTGCACAGATCAAATCTGCTTGCACCGCCGCGGCATAACGCACCACGGCATGCACAAAATTGGCATTGTCTTCGGCATGGTACATTTCCAATGGAATGCCTTGAGTTTGAAAAACAGAATGAACTTCTTGAACCAATTCAGCACTATAGAGCTCACTATCCTTTGATGGAGCAACCAAAAAAATCTTGGAATCAAACATTTTTGCCAAATGCAGAATGAAAGGTATCTCCTCCATGATTTGCGGACGGAAATTGATGGGAACCACCATGCGCTCGTATCCAGTAGGATGTACGTCCCTGTGCTGAACAATAACAAACGGCAACTTGGACTGAGATACCACCTTGAGAGCCAAACTTCCCGTGACCTTTTGCCAACCTTTCATCCCATGCGTCGGCATCACAACAAATTGACAAGATTCACGTGCGGCAACTGCACCGATTTGTTCGACAAAATCTCCCATTTCCACCAAAGATGAAACTTCTCCGGCGTGCATTTCTTGCATGAGCATTACCCATTCTTTCATTTTGACTTCTGTCTCATGTAATAAGCGCTCATCCCTAATGAGATGCAATAAGACGATGTGCGCAGCTTGGGGCTTGGCCAAAACCGCAGCGTGATGCAGGGCCACCTTGCTCTCCTCATTAAAATCACATGGTACCAATATTCGGTGAATGCCTTTCATATTCATTGAGTAAAAATAAGCAAGTTAGCCTATATCTGTTTTGATTAAATTTGTATCCATCAGATGGAGGCGTTAAAACAATTTTATCAAACACAATATCCGTTGGTTGTCGAACAGCTGACCCATGCACTGGACAGCCGTTACGCCTATCACGGATTAAGACACACCCTAGACGTTATTGAGCAATCTGTAACCATTGCCCAATCCTTAAATTGCTCAGAAATAGAATTGGAATTGTTGAAAATCGCTGCTCTTTTTCATGATTTGGGTTTTTTATCTGTGCGTAAGGGACATGAGAAAGCAAGCGCTGAACTATTCATGACAGCTGCTAATGGTCAATTGGATGCTGAAGATCAACGCATCATTACTGCGTGTATTTTGGCCACAACCATGCCCCAAACACCCAAAAGTTTATTGGAAGAAATTATCTGCGATGCTGATTTGGATTATCTGGGAAGAGAAGACTTTCCCTCCATCAGCCAAGATCTATTCAATGAAATGGTGGCTTGTGGCGAATTGACTGATTTAAAGAAATGGGATGAAATACAGGTTGTCTTCTTAAACAACCATCAATTTCACACCACCTTCAACCAAACCAGAAGGGACAATCAGAAAAAAATTCATTTGATCGAAATTCAATCCCGACTCAACGGATAGAAACTACCCGATGTAGCATCATTTCGCCTTTTCCCTTTAGCATGACTTGTCCGACAGGTTCAATGATAAAATCATTGGAAATGATGGAGGCTGTGTAATCAGTAATGGTCACGCGCATGCTTGTACCTGCACTTTCTACGCGTGCAGCAATATTCACATCATCTCCCATTACATCATAGATAAATCGCGATTTACCCACAATACCAGCAATAACACTTCCGGAGTGAACACCAATACGGCAATTCCATTGTAAAGACTGACCCGCGTTTCGTTGCTCCAAGTATTGAATGAAACGGAGACCAATTTGTACCATTCGCGAAGCATGCTTCGGATCTAGATCCAGCACACCGGTAGCAGCCATGTAGGCATCTCCTATTGTCTTGATTCTTGTACCGCCCAATTCAAAGCAGATATCATCAAAGGCTGTAAAAATTTCAGTCAACTCATCAAATAACTTCTCTGGAGACAATGTAGAGCTAATGCTTGTAAAACCGACGAAATCACAAAATAAAATGGAGACATTGGAGCGCTTTTCAGGCAAATACTTGCCTTCATGAATTAAGGCATGAATCACTTTCTCGGGGAGCAAAATTCGTAAAAGCTGCTCAGATTTTTTTCTCTCTGCCTGTAATTCCAAATGGGTTTTTATTCTGGCCTTGACGATATCAGGATTAAACGGCTTGACAATAAAATCAGCGCCGCCAACTTGAAAACCTTTGGTTTCATCGGCCACTTCATTTAATGCTGTTAAGAAAATGACCGGAATACTTTGAGTAGCTGGCATGCCTTTCAAAGCTTCACAGACCTCAAAACCATTCATACCCGGCATCATGATGTCCAACAATATCAAATCAGGCATGGGAGATTGCTGAGCAATTTCAATGGCTTTCTCTCCTGACTTGGCGACTTTGATTCGGTACAAATCTTTCAGCAATGCAGAAAGCAATTGCAGATTCTCCACTGAATCATCAACAATCAAAAGTGTCGATTGCAATATATTGGTATTAACACTCATTTTTCAAAATTTCGAAAGCTGCATCAAACTCAAAATCTTCTAAATTGGATTTGATTCTTTTCAGCTTGAATAACTCTTCTTCAGCCAATTGATAGGTCGACAAAATATTGTCACAAAAATCAACCGACACGGTATCTTGCTCTTCAACCAGCTTCATTAACTCCTTCACGCTATATATCCAATCCTCTGAAGTCATTTTTGGCTTAACATACTCCATCTGTTTTTCGTCGGGAAGATTTTTCGAGATGTTTTTAATCAAGTCCGCTACCTGCTGCATGATCCATTCCAATTGCTTGGTTTGAGGGATATTCAAGAGCTTACCTGATTCCTCACTTACCGCCTTTAATCCGTGAGATAGTGGGTAAACCACACCGTAAATTTCTTTGGCTCCAATATTACCGCAAACACCGGCCAAAGTATGCAATAGCGCTGCCAATTCTGCCAATTGATGGTGTTCTACCATCGGGCTCATTCTTTGTGACAAATCGTTGTAATTTTTGACAAAAGTTCCCAACAGTTTAAGGTAAGCCTCTTTTTTACCACCGATGCGACGCATTCCTTCTTCGGTATCTAAACCTTCGATGATGATTTTGACATCTGCAGCTTGACTGCTGACTGCAGAACCTTTGGCATCAAGACCCTTGATATACTTCAATAGCGCCTGATACAAGATAGGAGGATCTATCGGCTTGGTGATGTGATCGTTCATACCCGCAGCAATGCTTTTTTCACGTTCACCTTTCATGGCGTGCGCAGTCATGGCCACAATGGGCAAGGATTTAAATCGGACATCCTCACGAATCTTTCGTGTGGCTGTCAAACCGTCCATTTCTGGCATTTGAATGTCCATCAGAACAGCGTCAAAAGTCATGGCGTGCACCTTTTCAACCGCTTCACGTCCGTTGCGCGCGGCATGAACCTCTATATCCACATCTTTGAGCAACTCAATGGCCAATTCTAAATTGATATCATTGTCCTCTACCAAGAGCACTTTCGCCCCTGACAAATGCTCCTTGAATTGGCTAGTATCCAAAACAACTTCATGTCTTTCACTTCCATTCGCTGTTTTTCCTTTGAGATGCAAAATGCTATGCAAGCTATCATTGAGCGTGGAAATATTGATGGGCTTGAGCAAAACGCCATCCACCAATTTGTTCTTGGCCGCTTCTTTTACAGACTCTAATCCATAGGCCGTCACCATAAGGATCGAAGGAACTTCAAGTCCTTCTTTTGACTTTATCTCTCTCACCAATTGCAATCCGTCCATGCCTGGCATTTGCCAATCCACCACCATCAGTGTCAATGGCTCAGAGGACACTTGCTCGGCTTCAAAAATCTCGATGGCTTCAAACGCATCTTTTGCCACCAAAACATTGAATCCCATGGTGGAAAGCATTTCGTGCAATACCATCCGTGCAGTCTCTGAGTCATCTACCAACAAAGCCTTCTTACCGCGCAACTCCATTTCATTCTCTTCAGAAAAAACGGAAGAATTGCTCAAGTTGAAGAACGCATTAAAATGAAACTTTGAACCTTTTCCCGGTGTGCTTTCTACAGCCAACTCACCATCCATCATCTCAACAATCCTTCTGCAAATGACCAATCCAAGACCAGTACCTCCAAATTTTCTGGTGGTAGACAAATCGGCTTGTTGAAAAGGGGAGAACAATCGTTTCACTTGTTCTTCACTGATTCCTATCCCGGTGTCTTCTATAACAAAATGAATAATCACACCATACGGCAGTTGCTTGACAAGATTCGCACTCAAACGCACTTCACCTTTCTGGGTAAACTTGGCAGCGTTATCCGTTAAATTCAACAATACCTGACGCAATCGAACACTATCACCCAAAATAACAGGAGGAATATTCTTGTCAACTTGGGTTACCAACTCTACTTCATTCTTGCTCTGCAACTTCACATTGACAGTATCTGAAACCTCAGAAATCAACTCATCCAAAAACAGGTTGGTGTGTTCCAAGGTTAGTTTACCTGCTTCTATTTTGGAGAAATCCAGAATGTCATCAATGATTCGAAGCAAGTTCTTCGCGGATACTTCAATCTTTTGATTGTAGTCCCGCTGTTTCTCGTTCAAATCCGTTTTCTTCAACAAATAGCTCATCCCGATGATGGCATTCATTGGTGTGCGGATTTCGTGAGACATGTTGGCCAAAAACTCACTCTTTGCAGCATTGGCAGCATCGGCCACTTCCCTGAGTTTGGTCATTTCGATGTACCGCGCATCGGACTCTGCTGTCTTCTTTTTGGCTATGTCCAATGCTTTACCGGCAAAAGATGCCACAATGGCCAAAACAACGGGGGCCAAATCGACAATCCACAGAGTGGGGGTATACATTTGCTGGGCCATCATACCCATGAATGTTATTTCACCATCGGTGAAATAACATTCCCAAACCGTAGCGACTATTGGAAAAACCAAGCCAAATAAGAAACCATAAACAAAAAAGACCTTTTGGTCTTTTTTGAGTTTCTTACGCAACCACACTACTGTCGGTGACAGCTCCGTCAAATTTTTCATGATTACATCTGCTTGATCATCTGGGCTGTGATGTTCAACTTTACTTCTTCAGAAAGCGTAACTCCACCATCCTCTGTAGCGGCATTCCATAACAAACCGAAATCTGAACGCATGACCACGGCTGACATTTCAAACCCCGCTTTCACTTGTCCCCAAGGATCGATGACAGAACCAGTATACTCCGTATCCAATGTCATTGACTTGGTTACTCCTTTCAAAGTAAAATCTCCAGTCAAAGCGTATTTGTTGTTTCCCAAAGACTTAAAAGAGGTAGACTTAAAAGACAATTTTGGAAATTTCTCTACTTCAAAGAAATCACCAGACTTCAAGTGACCATCACGCTGCTCATTTCGGGTATTTACCGAATCCACATCGGCTTCAAATGAAATCTCAGCATCCGAGAAATCTTTTTCTGAAGAATACATCTTGGCCTCAAAGCGGTCGAAAGTTCCAGATACATTGGTAATCATGACGTGACGCACTTTGAAAACGATTTCACTGTGAACAGGATCGATGACCCACAATTGTTTGCTCATGTTGTTTAATTTTTAGTTGTTCAAATATAACTTGAATAGGTGAAGTTTAGTTCTTCATCCATTGTTTTGTTGCTACACCGCTATCATTTTGCATTCTGATCCAA
>JACCDO010760154.1_pt1 | contig 12871 bp, 19 predicted proteins | sample 7446101 | NCBI WGS metagenome assembly JACCDO01 (sample SAMN15323440, study PRJNA562643) | freshwater metagenome | isolation source: river surface water | place: USA:Blue River Watershed | collected 2017-08-16
AGGACAGTAATAATTCTGATCCCACTAACACAGTAAGTCCTACAAGTTTAACTAACTTAACGCAAAACAAAACTACAAGCACCGCAACAACTGCTGCCAGTGAAGTTGCTACACAGGGTTCTGTAGTCAACAAGAATGTCACCGACAATTCAGCAGCCGGCACTGGAGTAGATATCAACAATATAGCAGTAACACCTCAGGGATTTAATAGTTATTCCACCGTAATTCCTGATCAACAGTTTTATGCCCCACGTGAAGTCTATAAGAATCAACGAATAGTAGATAACGCTAAGGCAACAAGATTTTTAAATGCTGCCAGTGAATTATTGCACGAACAGATGGTGGATCAGCAATATAACATTGGTCGCGGATATAATTTAGAGAGGTAATGTTTGAGTTTTACAAAGATTACATAAATAATAGAGGAGAACACACTATGATTTACTTGTATCTAAAGGAACACAAACAAACAGGAATGAAATATCTCGGTCAGACTAAAAAAGACCCGTTCAAATATAAAGGGTCAGGTAAGTATTGGAGGCGACATATCAAAGAACACGGCAATGATGTAAATACAACTATACTAGGTGAATATAACAACAATGACGATCTTAGACGAGCGGGCGAATATTACTCTAAGTTATGGAATATAGTAGATAGTGAAGAATGGGCAAATCTTAGACCAGAAACCGGAGATGGTGGCGGCGACCCTAGACTAATCGAGTCATATCAAAAGAAATGGACAGAGGGAGCGTTCAGTAGAAGTGGTAAAGACAATCCTAACTACGGCAGAAAATTCACTGACGAGGACAAGAAAGCAATGAGAGATGGTTGGAAGAAACGAATAGCAGACGGACATACGCCATGGAATGCTGGTATGTCTTATGATGAAGAAATGTTAAAAAGACTGAGAGTGCCACACCCTAAAGCAAAAGGTTCAAAACAAACACCATCACATATAGATGCTAGAAGCAAAGCACTAAAAGGAAGAAGATCAGGATTCAGAGGCAAAGAGCATACAGAAGATACTAAAAAACATCTACGGGATATGGCATTACGAAGAGAGAAAAAAGAATGCCCTTATTGTGAGAAGATAGTAGCAGTGAATATATATGCACGATTTCATAATGACAAATGTAAACACAAATAAAAGAAAAATAAAATGTCAGAAGAAAATAATAAGAACCTTGACGAAAAGGTTGACCAATTAGAAGAAGCAACGAAAAAATATGCGAGTAAAGATACGGTCATCTCAATAGGAGGTTATGAATTTACGCCTGCTAAGTTGATGATTGCTTTTACTATCGTATCTGGAGTAGTTGGAACGATGTATTCGGCATTTGAGATCTACCAGGACTACCAATCAATGAAGAAAAAAATTGACGAATATGTAGCACCGGATTTATCCGAGATCAATAAAAAGTTAGAAGTATTAGAAGCCAACACTAATAAAACAGTGGAGTATAGTCGGGATATTAAAAATGATTTAAAGGCTGATATACGTAGACTGGAAAACGTTGTGGAAAATGTTGAACGTGATAGCAAGATTGCACAGCGTGAGACCGACAAGTCAGTGCAGGATGCTAGAAAAGATGTTAGAGAAACACGGCAGGAAGTGGATCAATTAACTAGAAATCTGGAACGTGACAATTCTCAACAGAATCGTGAATTACAGCGTTATGTGGATTCCTCGATTAAACAGGTGCAGCGAGAGTCGCAGGCTGAGGTCAAGCAACTACGTAGAGATCTGGATGAAAAGATCCAACGTGCATTGGATAATCCATTGGCCAAGCAATGATGACTAAATATCTTTATGAAAACCCTACTGGCCGCCACCCTACTGGCTATCGCTGCCGCAGCGTCAGCAGAACCACACGAGCGAACATTTAAAGTTATGTGTGGTAACGCAGCGGAAATACGTGTTACTTTGGACAAGTATCAAGAACAGCCGGTATTACTAGCGGAAACGCTGGGGGCAGAGAATCCCGCACAAGAAATCGTATATTCTTTATGGGCTAATCATAGCACAGGATCCAGCAGTTGGTTAGCGCAGATTGGTGATGATGAATATTGTATGATAGGCATGGGTAATAACATAGTATTACCCGAGAATAGTCCGTTAAAAGAATTATCAGGACAAAAAATAAATTATAGATAACCCCATTAACTGGGGTTATTTTTTGGGAGCAATATCATGAGTTGGTTTAATCATCGCAGGCCACTACCTAACCCTCCAAAACCACCGGAGCCACGTCCAGGAACACCTGCAAGATAAATACTAAAGACGATTCCGTCAAATAACAAAAACAAAGGAATCAATAATGCAATACCCTAGAATACCAGGGGTTGACATCGATTACATACTCCCAACGGGGGTGGTGCAATGGATCCGCTAACCCTATTTGCCCTTGCTAACGGTGCTGTGCAGGCTGTTAAAAAAGGTTGCGCTCTTTACAAAGAAATCCAATCCGCTGCTGGCGACATCAAAGGTGTGCTGGATGATCTTGACCAACAATTCAATAGTAGACATCGAGACAAAGCACCCTCAGTAGCAGAAAAGAATCAATACATACAAGAAAAAAATCGTATTATTGAACTTAATAAGCGCAATGGTGAAACTACCAGTATCTATCAGGAAATCGGCGATCATCTCGGTGCTTATTACGACAACTACTATAAATGTCTAGCAGTGTTCGAGGAAGAAGAACGCAGAGCACATACAGAAGTCTATGTCGGTGACGCTAGTCTAGGAAAACGTGCTCTGCAACGTGTTCTTATGCGTAAACAACTGGAAGCCATGAGTGCAGAACTGCGAGAGTTAATGGTCTACCAGTGTCCTGCAGAACTAGGAGCATTGTATACTGAAGTAGAAGCAATGATGAAGGAAATGGGCAAGGAACAAACTGTCCTAATAGCCCAGCAGATGCGTCGCGAAGCCGAGAAAAGTAAAATAAGAGCGAGAAAAAAACGCCGCCTACAATATAAAATAATGTGCTGGTCATTCTCATCATTGGCAGTGTTATATATTGTTTGGTTAATTTGGGCAGTGGTTCAGTTACGTATAGAATATCACCCAGAACTTGGCAGATGTCTGCTGCCACGTGGCACCCTATTCTACGAGCAATACAATAACCTTAAGTGGGTAGATTGCGAAATACCCGATAAATAGTTAACACTCTGGAGACTTCGATGAAGAAACTTATCACCGCCCTGATTTTATCCCTAGCCGCTGTAGTAGTTACTGCTGGTACTTACACTGCGGAACCCCTGCAAAATATCATAGTTAACGATGATAAATCTGTTATGATTAAACTCGAGGATTGGTTGTTGGTCTATGGCGATGATAGATATGAAGTCTACGTCAGTTCTAATGCACAGTTCTCCGGCAATGTCAACGACAGTAGATTACTACCCGTGCAATCATTGTTAATATTTAATGAACCCCACTATTACCGAGAAATTAATATTAAGACAAAATACATTTATAGTTATGGTTTAATGCTCTGCAATAAAAAAGTAGTATATGTCGATGGCGAGATGTTTATCAATGAGCAGGGAAAACTGGACTTCACAAGTTTATTTGAACATTTAACTTATGCTGTAGAAGTTTCCACACCCGACACTGCTAGAAATGCTATCTATAATGCAGTATGTGATGGTGGGTAATCGTCAGGTAACCGTGATCGTATAATATCTATAGTGCGTGGACTAATCACTATCTCATAGTGATTAACATCGAGATCAATTAATTCCATACTAGATCCCAGAGCACGTTGACTCTCCAGAGTCACTACACCATCATTGGGTTCTACTATAAAAGGACTATTTCCTTTTGTGCTGACAACGTTACACCAAGGCCAGTCTATATCAATATTTTTAATGTGTCGCATAGGATAACTACCGGGTCCTATGTCACGCATTAATCTACTAAAGGGCAGGAAATATTTAGCATAGTCAGCAGCGCGACTACCACCATAGGGAGTGGATAATGTAACTGCTCCCTGTATTTTATCTTTAAAACGTTCTGCTAGATGCAGAGCATAGACTCCACCTAGACTATGGCATATAAAGAATACGCGACGATAAACTCTGAGTCGTTCTGTCATCATAGCCAGATTAAACTCAAAACCATCAGCACTGTTATACTCTATACAAGTATCATTGCCACTGATGTGTTCCCGGATATAGTTAAAACTTTCGTGCGTAGCATTAGCACCGTGAATGTATACTATCAATTATCTGCCTTGACCTCGATATGCTTTGTGGCTTCTGCGTTCGCTTTTATTCATAGCAGAAGTCTTGGGACGATTACCGCCCTGACTAGTGGTTTTTACTACTGATTTATGTCCTGAGCGAGATGCTTGTGTAGTGGGTTTAGCCATGTTATCGAACTCCTTTACTTGTAATAATATTTAGCGTATACTCACGAGACTAAATAATCACATAAGCATTACGCTAAAATGTTTTTTCAAATGGAGATGATATGACAATCGAGAGACAAAAAATCGGATTTATTGGTATTGGTAAACTGGGTCTAGACTGTGCTGAAGTTATGGCTGAACGGCACGACGTCTGGGGCTATGACATTTATCCCAGAACCAGTGAAACTGTTAAAGTAGTAGACATCAAAGAACTAGTAGAGTCCAGTGACTGGATTTTTATTGCAGTCCCAACACCACACGCTGAAGGCTATGATGGCAGCGTTCCCAGCAGCCATATGGAACCACGTGACTTTGGTCACGATGCGGTGTTTAGTGCTATTGATAACATCAAAAAGTATGCTACAACCAGCAAAAAAGTCGTTTTAATTTCAACTGTATTACCCGGCACTACACGTCGCCACTTTATTACTAGACTTGATCCACTGCATCAGTTTGTTTACAATCCCTACTTGATTGCCATGGGTTCAGTAAAATGGGATATGGTTAATCCTGAAATGATCATGATCGGCACCGAAGATGGTAACCCAACAGCACTAGCCGGTGAACTACGTGAACTCTATAACACAGTTATGCAGAATAACCCACGTTATGAGATCGGCACCTGGGACGAATGTGAAGCAATTAAAATTTTCTACAATACGTTTATCAGTGCTAAAGTAGGACTAGTAAATATGATTCAGGATTTCGCACTACGCATTGGCAACATCAACGTTGATGTAGTTACTAATGCACTGGCAAAATCAACTATGCGAATCATGGGTCCTAAGTATATGACTGCTGGTATGGGCGATGCTGGTGCTTGTCATCCACGTGACAACATTGCACTACGCTGGTTAGCAAAAGAATACGAGATCGGCTATGATTTGTTTGACACTGTTATGCATGCCAGAGAAATTCAAGCACGTAATCTCGCTAAGTTCCTAGTTGACGAAGCAGAACGTCGTAATATGCCTATTGTTATTCACGGCAAGGCTTATAAGCCCGATGTAGAATACTGTATTGGTAGTTACAGCACACTGGTAGGTCACTATGTTAAAGAATTTGGACATAGTGTTAGTTATCTAGATCCACTAGCAGATGACCCCAGAGAAGTAGTCGGTGAGTTTAGTGCCCCTAGTGTTATTTTGTGGGCACATGATCGTCAGATTACCTATGAATACACCGGTGAACAATCACGCACACAACCCTATGCTCCTATTCCGCGTGGCAGCATTATCGTTGATCCCTGGCGTAAACTACAAACAGATGCTAATGTAGAAGTTATTCATTACGGCAACACTCGTGGTCGTGAAGGCTCTATTGTAAAGTAATTACTCTTAGGCAGTAAGATGGGTCACACCATTTTACTGCTTATTTGCTAAATATTATTACAGAGAGTTCAAACAATCATGACCTTTAATGAATACAATAACGTAATACTTGATGCATTTAAAAATAACAGTTTAAAAGACGAAATTATCGAACGTAAAAAGGATATCATTACTAAGATATCAGAGTATTACAATAACAGTGATAAAACAGTATTATTTGTGGGTTTTAATCCAGCGATACTTCACGGTTATTTTAAAAATAAACAAATATTAGTCACAGAAGTCAGTGACAGTGTCATAAATTATCTCACCGCTAGTAAGGTAAATGCTAAGTTAGTGGATATCAATCAACTTCCCAAAGACATTGATATAGTCATTGCCATGGATGAATATTTAACATTTGCCAGCAGCGATGAAGATCAACAAGCAAAGATACATAGATTAAGCGTAGCCGGTGATATAGTTATTACCAGTGTCAAGGACTACAAAAATCAAGAATTCCGCGAAAGAGAATATAGTCAACCTGCATTGGTTAGAGACGGTGATGCAGTAGTTGCTTATAGTGAAATACATTACTGGGATAAAGAAGATAGAAACAACTTTAATACCGGTGTTTACAGTATGACTCCACAGGGTTGTCAATTCTTTGGAAATTATCAGCGCAGAGCATTATATTTTAAACAGTTAGCGAAGTTTACTAAAGATTCCGGTGCTGTGGATTTTGTTGTTCATAAAAATATAATGTATAAAAGTCTAATCAAGAAAAATTACGAACACGTAATTAGTATCAACTTCAGGGAATAACAATAACTTATGGATATTACTAATCAACTACATAGAATAATCGAAAACATAGTTAAAGAAATACACGAACGTGTTAATGCTGAAGTAGAAGATGAACTACGCACAGAAATTACTAGACGTGTCAATGAATTTGACTTTGACTCTGTGTTATCTGAAGCAGGAACCGAAGCAGTTAATCGTAAAGTAGCAGCATATAGTGTAGATAAGATATCTATAGAAAGTAGAATCAACTTATTAGTTACTGAAGCAGTTAATGCTGCTATACAGAACTTAGATAATTTGATTACTAACAGTATCAATACACATATCAAAACACATAACATACAAGCACTGATAGACAATACTGTCAGTGACATAGTTAACAAAACACAGTTCCCTCCCAATAGCATTAGAGCACGTAGTATTAACTTTCAGGGTTTTAAACTCAGTGGTGACTACATTGAGGGCGGCATCATCAGTAAATTCAGCAGTTTAGGTATAGATGATAAAGCATCACAATGCCAAGTTACTATTTTAGACAATGCAGTAGTTATTGAGCAACCTATAGTATCATCAGGCGTTGATGTGCGTGGTAAGATTCGCAGCAGAGATATCGTCACTGAAACTTTTAGCGTTAATACTAACATTGACACCAGCAGTTTGGGTGTTAAACAGTTAATGTCAGATACTGTTCAAGCAACAGTAGATTATATTGCTGCTAATAAATTAAAGATCACAGAATTAGTGGATAGAGAAAATTTACTGTTAAACAGCAGTGATCTGGGACCTACTATAATACGCAGTAATCTACGCAAGGTAGGAACATTAGAAGAATTACAGACACGTGGTGAGACATTGTTGGATAACACAGTCTATATCAACAATCGCCGTATGGGTATTAACACATTAGAACCCACTAGTGCATTAAGTGTCTGGGACAATGAAGTAGAAATAAACTTTCGCAAGCAAAGTTTAAATCGTGGGTTTATTGGAACTGATAGACCTATAGCAATAACCTTAAGTTCTGGCGGTAAGGAGAACATGAGTTTAGATCCTGATGGCACAGTAACCATCAATGATTTAAGGTTAGGTGCATTGCCTCTGGGCACAGCAAGTTCCGTGCCAAATTGGTCAGGTCGTAGCGGGGAGATCTTGTTTAATGATAGTCCACAAATTGGTAAACCAATTGGTTGGGTATGTCTTGGCGGCACCCGTTGGGGAAGTTTTGGTTTGATAACCGAATAGCTTGACTTAAATCCGGTTACCTGCTAGTATAGAGGTATGCCAACATTAATAATCAAAAATCACCATTATAACACAATTTATCGCAAACTTCGCGAGGATCGTGGTTTGGGTGGTATGCTGAGTTGGCGACTCCGAGCAGATCTAGGACTACGTATACGCCACTATCGTGGCTACGATACCAGAGTTGATAATTGGGTTGATGATGTCAGATTTGACTTTGACGATGAACCATCATTGACCTTTTTTAGACTTAAATACTTTGAATACTTACCCAAGGAAGACGATGATAGAATTAAGATTTTTACGTAGAAATACAGGCGAGCGAATTATCAATAAACACGGTATGTTTGTTGACGGTGAGGAAACGGTGTTGCAATATCGACAAAAAATTGATGTTGGTGTTTGGGAAACACAATTAGAATGGAGTGATTGGATTGATGTTAAAACCATAGACCAATTTGTTAAATCAGAGGGAGTTCCAGATGTCTAAATTAATTTACTTGACTTTTATGTTGCCTAGTGCTATAGTATGTAGTATTGTAGCCACTGGTTGTTCAGATCCCTATGGTGATTGTATTGAACAACAGAAGACTGAATATCGTCAATCTCACCCCAAGGCAAGTTATGGTGAGGTCGTTAATCAACAACGTAATTTTGAAGCTCAATGTAGCAGACTTAAACGATAATGGAAATTCATTACAGAATACGGCATAAACAGACACGACGCTGGAGTCGTGGCGGCAGTGTAGTTCACGGTAATGGTTACGGCTATAACTGGACTGAAGATGCCTCGAGAGCCAAAACCTGGAATACACTGGGTAAAATTCGCGCACATCTTACAACCAATATGAATATGGCCACCAGACAAGCAAATGCGCCCGATGTCGCAGACTGGGAAATAGTTGAACTGAAAATATCCTACCACGATGTCAAACAGATACACGAAATAATTGACCAGAAAAAACTTTTGGATATCTTAAAAAATGACTAGCAAATACCTTGAACTTAATCAAGCGGCACTAGACAATCCCCAACCCGGTGATTACTGGCAGGAGATGTTTTGTCCATATTTTATTGTAGTGCAGGTTCTAGACCAGGATCGCTTTGTAGTATTGTCAGCAATGCAGCGTCCTGGTGAACCCTGTGCTAAAGTTAATAATTCCGACAATACTTGGAGTTTTGATCCCAGCATGGGATTCGAAGTAGATAGACAATGGATTCGTGATCGTGTAACATATCAAATTATTGATGGATTTGTTGCTGATGTTGTGCGTTCTGAAAAGACACTGGAACTAGCAAAAGAATATACAAGATATCAGGCACGACAATTAATGAAACAACTTCAGGCGCTGGGGCCTGAAGCAACGAAGTATCTACTAGAAGAGAATTATGACTAAAAGAATCGGTTTTGCCTGTAAGTGGATTGATAGTCCTGACCAAGTCAACGGCATCAAGCCCACAGACGACTGCCGTAAATACAACACTGGTGTTACTACAGTGGCTTGGCTTAATCGTCAGACACGTGAAGTTGCTGAACAACGACTTTGGGATCTGATGATTAATAATATCAACTCGATTAAATTACTCGTTGAGCGAGTGGGGAGTTTAGATGCACATCTTAGAATGGTACGAATTAGTAGCGATATTTTGCCCTGTTATACTGAGTCTAGTTGGAGTTATTTTTGGCACCAACCTGATATTCAGCGGGAACTTGAAACACGCTTCGCAGAAGTTGGTAGTATCATTCGTGATCGTGATGTGCGTGTTAGTATGCATCCAGGCCAGTTCACTGTTCTTGCTAGTGACCGGCCTGAGGTCGTGGATAAATCTATAGAGGAGTTTGAATATCATGCTACAATGGCCTATTGGATGGGGTTCGCACGTAAATTTCAGGACTTTAAAATCAACGTCCACATTGCGGGTCGAGCCGGTGCAGCGGGTATCAGATCAGCCTACACAAGACTCAGCCCCGAAGCCCGGAATACCATTACAATCGAAAACGAGGAGATAAGTTATGGACTTGATGAATGTCTTTCTATTTCTGATCTCGTGCCTATTGTTCTGGATATTCATCACCATTTCATCCATAGCAATGGTGAATACATCAACCCAAGCGATCCGAGAGTCAAAATGGTGGTGGATAGTTGGAGAGGTGTTAGGTCTACTATGCATTACAGTATTAGCCGCGAAGATATCTTGGTGGGTCATGATAAAAATGTATTGCCTGACTTTAACCTGCTAACCCAACAGGGATTTAACAAACCTAAACTCAGAGCGCACAGTGATTTTTATTGGAATCAACCTGCCAACGACTGGGCATTAAGTTTCTGTGATCAGTTCGATATCATGTGCGAAAGTAAAGGCAAGAATTTGGCCAGCTTTGAACTGGCCAAACGTGCGGTTGAATTGGGTCTAGTTTAATACCGGATTATTTTTTGCTGGACTTGGACTTCTTAGTAGTAGCTTTTTCAACAGTTTCACGAACTTTCTTAGTTGTTTTCTCTGTTGCTTTTTTAGCGGTTTCCTTGATGGCTTTTGCTGACTCTGCTACTTTGTCCACTGCGGCTATTGCATCCTTGATGTCAATTTTACCATCACGATTAACGTCTAAAGGATTTGAGATCACAGGCTGCACAGGTATGCTTTCGTGACCAATACCATCGGGCTTAGTTGTTGTTTTGGTAGCCCCATCCAGTGGATGATTACCGGATTCCTCATACTTACGGTCACGCCATACGAAATAACCGATAACTGCAACTACTGCTAAAATGATAATAATTAGTTCCATAATACATTCTCCATTAATATCTGTATTTAACAAATTTTGACCAGTAAGAGATTTTTGCATTTCACCAAAACCCTTGACTTTTATTGCAGTGCAGCATAGAATTAGATAAATAAAGTTAGTGATGCCTAGTTGGGGTCACAAAATTTATTATCGCTTATTAATGAAAGGATAAAGCCATGATTTATAACACAGTTATCGATGCAGTTAAGAACCAGAAGATCCGCGCAGTTGAGACATTTGTCAAAGAGCCAGAGTTAAGCAAGACTCTAACTCGCACTATTGAGCGTGAAGCCGAGATTACCAAGCAATATTGTGACTTTGTTGCTGATGCTGCACTTAGCGCAGCACAGGCATTTACACAGTTCGACTATGCTGGTAACTTCAACAAAGCAGTTGACAACTGGACTAGCTGGAGCAAGAATCTAGCCACTGCTGGTGCCACTGCTAAAACTAAGTAATCAACACTACTTAACGTTAAAAGCCCTGAATATTTTCGGGGCTTTTTTTCTTATTAAATACAGTATGGAAAAATCAAATAAAGAATACTATTGCGTTATGCCCTGGCATGGCGCATTCTACACTACTGTTGGAACCGCACCTTGTTGTAGTTTTAGTCACTTAAGCGAAGAAAAACCAATAACATTCTTAAAGGGAGAAGAACTAGCCGAAATAAAGCGTAGTATGTTAAACGGTCGAGTCCCTAAACAATGTCAATACTGTGATGATCAAGAAAAACGTGGAGTCAACTCTACTAGAATAACTTATCAACGATTAGCGGAATCATTGGAAAAACGAAATCAAATAACTATACGTCGGGATCTGGACTTTAATTATCCCGAAATATTGGAAATGCGGTTAAGTAACTTATGCAATATGGCCTGCAGGATATGTTCCCCAAACTGGAGTAACAAACTTGGCAAGGAACTGCAACAAAATCCTAATTTACTCAAATACTACAAGGCTGATCGTCAAGCAGCAGAACTAATTATTAAAAATTCGGTAGATCCATTGTTTCAGGTCAATGATGAAACATTGGCTGAGATTTATACTATAGCAGAACACGCTAAACATTTATTTTTTACTGGTGGTGAACCAACTATTCATAAACAGGTTATTGATTTATTGGATCACCTAATTGAATTGGGTTTGGCCGGTGAGAAATCCCTACAAATTAACACTAATTGCTTGGCTATTAATCCTCAGATACTAAAACGTTTTAGTAGTTTCCTAAGAACTATGATCAGTGTTAGTATCGATGGCATTGGTGCGGTAGCAGAGTATCAGCGATATGGCACTAAGTGGCAGCAGATTGATGACAACTTGAAATTAATTGGTGATATGAAAAATCTCAAAAACCAAGATTTCAACGTTTATGATGGACCTGTGTCAGTGGATATGCATCTAGCATTGAGTTCATATACTGTATTGGATCTTTACAATACTATGGAATACTACCTTAAACTCTATGACGAATATAAGTTTACGCTGACTATTAATACTGTATTATTCCCCAGTCAGTTAAACTTAAAGTATTTGCAAGGTGAGGCAAGACGACGTGCGAAATCACAGGTATTCTTTAGTATTGATTTATTGAAAAAACGAGCCGCTGAGGATTTCGTATTTGCTAGATTTATAGGTAACTCCATAAACCAACTGGAGAATATACTGATCTCATTGGAATCCAATGATTTAAACGGTTATGAATATGATCAGTTTGTCAAGTATACCCTGAATATGGATGAATTAAGAGATCAGAGTTTTGAGTCCGTGTTTGGGTTTAACCTCAAAAACTAATAAATACTTAATTATTGGGCTATTTAATGTTATCCGAAAACAACAGGACGGGACAAGGAAAAGATGCAGGAAAACCTACAGATTTTTCTGGAATCAGTGCGAGATCTCGTAATACTACCAAACAGAATATTATCTGGAGTTCTGATAAACAGGTATTCGCTATTAATAAAAAGAATCCGTCCGAATTCAAAGTATATGACATATCAAAATTTATTAAATCATTATCTGGTTATGAATTAAACAAAGATGAAGTAGTTACCGTAAATGCTGATAAAGATACTAAAAAATTAGAAAGTAAGATAAAAGATGATTTTAGAAAAGAAATCAACAAATCAAAACTCGATGATAAAGACATAGCAATAACACAATCTACATTACCAGATCTAAGAACAGATAGCAAAGGTAAATTAAAGACACCTACCTTATCTAAAACCATACAGCAACAAATACGTGAGTTGGTAGACACCAGTGATTTAAAGAAAAACGGACAATCTATTACATTGGATAAT
>JACCDO011783243.1_pt1 | contig 12871 bp, 11 predicted proteins | sample 7446101 | NCBI WGS metagenome assembly JACCDO01 (sample SAMN15323440, study PRJNA562643) | freshwater metagenome | isolation source: river surface water | place: USA:Blue River Watershed | collected 2017-08-16
AAGTAATTTAAATACTGTTACTCAAGCAAGTGTACAATCAAAATTTGAAAAAGAAAAAGTGACAGGAGCACATGTTAAAACAGGCCTGAAAATTCACTTGGATAAAAATTGGAGTGTTGGAGTTGAATATATGAATAACTATTATAATTCTCCTAAGCCTTCAAATCCCAAAAAACATAAGTTGAATGTAAATAGTGATGTGATTTTTAATGTTGGATTTTCTTTTTAGGAGAAGCTATGAAAAAAATAAGTGGTTTCTTTTTTCTATTGTTTTTTTTAGCTTCTACTTTATACGCCGAAATAGTAGATCATGATTTGAATTATTCCTTGCTTATGCAAAAAACGTTCGAAAGTTTTGATAAAAAGATTGATGAAGAAGATAGATTGAAGTTTGAAACCATTTTATTAAAAACAGGTATTGAGGTTTTAGATGATTTCTCAAATGATGTTTTAAAAAAAATTGGTTCAGAATCGACAAAACTTGTCTTAGCAAAAAAATATATTGAACAAAAAAAATTTAAATTAAGTTTTGAGTTAATGGAAAACTTTAATTCCAATCATAGATATTATCCAGAATCAAAATTAATTCTAGGAATTTCACTTTTGAATTTAAAAAATAATAGTGCCGCTTTAAAAGAATTTGAGGCTTGTTTTGAATATTCACAACGTGAATATAAATCTAATAATAACGAAAAAATTAAAAGATATTATAAATTTCTTGAAGGATTATGTCTTTTAAATAAAGGCAGAACACTCTATAAAGAAAAAAAATATGTTGAAGCAATAAATGAATATAACCGTTTTGATAAAAAATCTTACAAATGGCCCTATGTCCTTATTGAAAAAGCTTGGGCCTACTATAAGCTAGGTGATTATAATAGAGTTCTTGGTATTCTGGTAACCTATAAAGCGCCTATTTTAGATTCATATTTTTTTCCAGAAGCAGAGTTATTATCTGCACTTTCTTATACAAAACTATGTTACTACGAAGATAGTTCAATTATTGTAGATAATTTCTTTAGAAATTTTAAGTATGACTTTGATAATCTAAGAAATCTTATTCTTTCAAGAAAATTAGATAATTCTTATCTTAAATTAATTTCAGATTCACAATTCGTTGAGAGTTTTAAAAATAAACTATTGTATAGACTAATTCTCAAATTAAAAAAACAACTAAAGCTTAGTTTTTATTTGAATACAATTTTCAGACTTGAAAAAGAAATTCTGAAAATTGAATCTTTTAAACGCTCAAAAGAGAATAAAGAATCATTACTTTTTCTTCAGGATATTTATGAGAATTTCAAAGCGAGAGTCAATCACACAATAAAAGAAGAGATATTTAAAAGCTTGAATGAGCTTCCATTTATTTCATCTGAAATGTTTAAAATTAATCTTGAAAATATTAGTCGAAAAAGATCAGTCGTTTATAACTCCAGGGATAAATATGAAGAAAGAATAAGAGGAGATTTGTCCGAGGTTAAGCTCTCTTCAAATGAACAGTTTTGGACCTTTAATGGTTCTTTTTGGGCAGATGAACTCGGAGAATATTCGATGGGATTAAAATCAAATTGTTCTAAAAGGTAGGTTGCAAATGATGAAAGCAATTTTTTTAATTTTCTTTTTTATAAGTCTGCAGGCGCTCAGTGCTGAAAAAATTATAATTGAATATAAAAAATATGAACGGGTTGATCTTGGTGAGCTAGAAATAAAAGGGGATCTCGTTTCCCCAGGGGATCTTTCTGTGAAAGAAAGAGATAGAAAACAAAATGAATTATATTTTTTTGAAAGAGCAGATTTTGATGATTTGATCGATAGTGATTTCAACTCAATTAGATAAAAGGAGATTGTATGGAGACGACTGTATCTAACAAAGTGACTGATCAATCTGTTTTGAATTATCTTGCAGATTTTATGGTTGATGGCGGAATTTTCATGTGGATAATCGCACTCGTCTGGTGCATAGGCTTAGGTATTACAATCGAAAGGATTCTATCCTATGTGAAGCATGATGTTGATGGGGCAAGTTTTATGACTTTGATTAGAAAATTTGTCATAAGTAATCAGGTTCATGATGCAATACAGTCTTGCACAGACTCAAAAGCATTTCTTGCAGTAGTCATTAAAAATGGACTTAAAAGAGCAAATCAAAACAAAGACATGATTCATGATGCAATGGAGGCAAGCATTCTTGAGGTTGTTCCAAAAATAGAAAAAAGATTATCCTATCTAGCTCTATCAGCGAATTTATCAACTCTTTTAGGCCTTTTGGGAACGATTCAAGGTTTAATTCAATCTTTTGCAGCAGTTGCTTCTGCTGAACCCTCACAAAAATCTCAGCTTCTGGCCGAAGGAATTGCGGTGGCGATGAACACAACTGCTCTTGGATTGATTTCAGCTATTACGCTGATGGTATTTCATACTTATCTTTTAAACCGAGGAGAAAAGATGGTTAAAGAGATTGAAGAAAATTCTGTGAAGTTGATCGATCTACTTGGTACTCGAAAAGCTGCATAAGGAAACTATATGAAAAAAACACAAAGATTTAAAAAAATTGAAAAGCTAAATCTTGTCCCAATTCTTGATTCGGTATTTATTTTTATATTTTTTCTCCTCTCTTCAGCTCAATTTATAGAAATTAGAGAGATCACCACCAGTACTCCGGCGATCAAGACAATTAAATCGACTGATAAGAATGAACCACTTAATTTGACAATATTTCTTGAGGATAAAAAATTAAAAATACAGTCAGGAATCAACAATAAACTTGAGAGATCATTTATAAGAAATAATGAGGTGGAAATCGTTGATTATCTTTTGAGTCTAAAAAATAAATTTCCAAAAGAAGAAACTGTCATCATTAAGGCAAAGACAGAAACTTCATTCCAAGAAGTTGTTTCAGTTGTTGATTTAACAAAAATACATCCGATTAAAAAAATACCTCTCTTTTCAAAGGTTGTATTTCAATAAGGTGAATATATGAAAAGAACATTTGGAAGACGTAGTATAAAACATGACTTAGACGTAGATATAACAAGTTTACTTGATATATTAACAATTTTATTAGTTTTTTTATTGAACAGCTATAATGCAACAAATCTAGAGTTAAATGTTCAAAAAGATTTGAAGCCTGCTTTATCTAAATCCATGGTCCTAACAAGTTTTGCCCCTGTTGTTCAAATCACGGCAAATAAAGAAATATTTTTAAATGATATTTCTTTTGGAAATCTAGATTCCCAAGATGTTTTAAAAAAATTGCTCCTCTCTCTTCAAGAAGAGTCTAAAAAATTAACAAACAATCTTTCTAAAGTAGATCCAAAAAAAATTAATTTATTAGTTGATCAAGCATTGAGCTACAGTGATTTGAAAAGACTACTAGGAGTTATTAAAAGTGGGGGATTTTCAGATTTTAAATTAATTGTAAAGGGAACATAAAATGAATGTTTTTTATTTTCTTTTATTAAACTCAATATTGCTAAGTCATTTATTTGCTTTTGAAGAAGAAAAAAGAAAAGAGTTAAAAAAATTAGTAAATCATGAAATCTCGCTCATTTCAAATTTAAGAAAAAAAGATGATAAAATTAATTATAGATTAGTGGAGCTATATTTTGAAAAATTTAAATTAGAGTTTGAAGAAGAAAATGAAATTTTTTTAAAAAATAAAAAAAAGAACTTTGCACAATCAGTCAAGAATGTTGAATTAATAAAATCTGTTTTACCTAAGTTCATTCAAAATAATAAGAAGAGTGTATATTTAGGTGAAGTACATTTTGTTCTAGGTGTAATTTTAAGAGATTTAGGATTTAAAGTAGATTCTCTTCATCATTTCAAGATGGCGTATTTTGAGTCCAAAGGCAAGGGTAATACTCTTGAATATAATTCCCTGACATCTATCGCAGATCATAATTTTAATGAAAAGAATTTTAATGAATCGATTTATTTCTATACAAAGACACTGGATTTTAAAAATGAAGAATGGTTGCCCAAAAATGTTCTTAATTTGAGTTGGTCATATTTTAAAGTTAAAAACTTTCAATTGGCGATATTCTATTCAAAAGAAGCTTTTTTACTTTCAAAAAAGTCAAAGTCTTTCATGAATGTACAAGATCAAGCAATTAATGCCTTTTCTTTGTTTCATGTTTCTAATGATGATGTTGAGACACCATTTCAATTTATTAAAGATCAAATTACCGAAAATAAGATATATCTTTTTAATTTGGTAAAATATTCATTAGATAAAGGGGTGTTTAATAGCACCTTAAACGTTTTAAATTATTTAAAGATTCAAAATCTAACAAGTGAAGATAAAGATCATTTATATTATTTATTAATCAAACTTTTTGTCGAATTTAAAAAGAAAGAATTACTACATGAACTTCTGGATGAGATAAGTTCGTTCTATTCAGCTATTCATTCTCATAAATTAAAATATTTTGAAGAGATCGTAACACTTCTTTATAATCAAGCCTCTTTTTCCAATAATATGTTAATTAAATTTAATTCAAAAGAAGAGTTTACTTCTGCAAAAAATGAACTTGTATATATTCAAAAGCTTTACCAATCCCTTGTCAGAATAGATCAGAGTAAAAAGGGGCTTTACTTTTATCTATTAGCTGAATCGTTTTCATGTGTTGGATTTTTTGATAAAGCATGGCCTTTCTATCAGTCATCAATTGAGATTTCCAAAGATATAGATTTGCCCTTGGTTAAAAAGAATTTAGATTCACTATTTAAAGTCATTGAATATGCTTCAAAAGAATTTCAAGAAATCAATCAGGTCAAGTTATATGCGTTTACGACTTTTATCAGATATTTTCCAAACGATGATAAATCGCCCGCAATTTATGAGAAGTTAATCTATTTTTATTTAGAGAAAAAAGATATTGAAAACTCATTTCATTTTCTTAAAGAATTCAATCATCATTCGCCGAAATTAGTTGAATTTCAAAAAAGTTTATTAAACGTTATCCTTGATAAAAGTATTGAGGCAAAAAATGATTCTGTTATATCACTCGTCTTAGCACATTTGAAGAGTGGTTTTTTATCTTTTGATTTAAATTTTATTGATAGGATTGAGTTGGCGTTAGGTTCAATTTTATTTGATAACTTCATTCAGTTTGAAAAGGAAGGGAATTATAAAAAAGCTATAGATGGATTTGAGAAAATTTATTTCAATAAAAAATATCCAACTAAAATTAAATTTAAATCAGCATTAAAGTTGGCCAATTTAGAATTACTTAGTAACAATCTGAACGAAAGCTTGGATTGGTTAAAATTATCAGCTGAATTTTTGAATGACGAGGAATTTGAAAAAGAATTACCTGGTTATTTATATTTTGCTGAATTAATGCTTTTGCGGCAAAATTTTAAAAAAGCTTCTGAATTAAGTTTTTTCCTGTTTAATCGATCTTCTGATTTTAAAAATCAAGTTAAATTCCGTCTTTTTGAAATCCATTTTTTTGCTGAAATCTTAAATAAAGATCACAATTCATGTCTTTCTTTAATGAATAGGTATTCAAGTAAGATGGATTTAAAAATAAAAAATATTTTTAAAGAACGTTTAATAAATTCGATGATTCAAAGTAAAGATTATTTTGGGTATTACAAGTATTTAACATTTTTTTCTTCAAAAGAAGATCTTGATCAATTTGTTATTTCTGTTAAAAACTGGTACTGGTCGGAAACTAATTTTGATTCGAAATCCCAATTATTGTCTTTTCTTTCGCGATTTTCTGTAAACCCTAATGCAACTCATTTTCTTAAAGAATTAAGCCCTCTAATCGAATTTGAACAAGATCTTTATAAATATCAGCAAAATCTGGAAAGAATCAAAAAGTTTGATTCCTTAAATGAACTCAAATTATTGGCAAATGATTTTTTCAGTATTAATCAATTTCAAAAGAAAACAGCCTCTTTTTTAACTTCAAGCGAGTTAGAAATTAGGGTTTATGGCCTAAAGTTATTTAATAATCATTTGAAATTTCTTAATAATTATCTCTCCGGTAATAGATCAGGTTTGATAGATCAAAAAAGAGTAGAATTTCTGATAGAAAAAAATGATAAAACAATTTACGAATTGGCAAAATTATTACCACCTTCTGATTTTTTAATCAAAGTTTCTTCTCCGCTTTTTGTTGATAATTTTATTGAATTTAAGTCAAGTTCAAAAATAATTGAATTATTTGAAGGGGCATTAAAATGAAATATCTTCAATTTTTTGCAATTTTTTTATTGTTTTCCTGCTCTTCGAAAAACAATCTACGATTTTCTCTGAGTGATGATTCTATTTTTGATCAAAATTCATTTTTGAATTTAACTATTGATAAACAAGTTTCTTCTTCTCGTTTTATTAATGATTGTCTAAAGGATGATTTAAATTTAGGTATAAAAAAATCCAACGATCATTTCCTTGAAAATCAAAACAATCCAATTTTTTGGATAGATTTGGCCAATTGTTATTTCTATAAAGCTGACTATTCAAAAGCTGAATACTATCTACTTCATGCTCTTTCTAATCAGGAACTAACTCCCTTACAAAAAATAGTCATTCAAAATAATCTTGGCGTAAATAAATTTTTTCTTGCGGATTATTTATCTTCAGAGATGTATTTTTTAAAAGCAAAATCAAGTTCAAAAGTTCCAAATATGCTTTTCGTTAACCTCGCTATTTTTTATCTTAATTTTGGAAAGCTAGATAGTGCCATCGAGGTTTTGCTTCCCTTAATCCAAAAATTTCCATCTTCTCAGGATCTTAATTATCTTCTTGCTCATATTTATCTTTTTAAAAAGGACTATCATGAATCACTTCATTTTTTTTCCAAATTATCCCCAGAATATTTAAAAAATGAAGATGTTATTCTTTCATATATTATTTTAAATATTCAAAAGGGGGATATTTCAAAAGCTAAAGAACTCTTTGACTCAAGAACCCCTTCCACTGATACGAAGCTTTTACAAATTTCTAGAAATATTGAGAAATACTTTATTAGTCTTGTAGAACAGGAGTAATTAAGATGAATATCAACAATTTAGGTTGTTTTCAAGTTGAGACTGAAGAGACCAAGGAAATTTTTTATTTTACTAAATTAAGATCCTTATTTGGTAAAGACTCCAAATGTGATTTCATTTTTGATTACGATGGTATTTTTCAGTATCATCTTTTTTTAGAAATAAAAGATGACTGTCTCAGGGTTATTAACCTAGTTGATAGTTCTAAAGTTTCTTTAGGGGGGGCCAGTTCTTCCCAAGTTTTTTTTATTTTCCCCGGTGATTTTTTTATTTTTGATAATTTCAAATTCACTCTTTTGGGTCTTACGCATACCGAAAGTGATTCAAATGTTTTTGTCAATCAACCACTAGCACCTTTACAAGATGAAAGAAATTTCATCCTCTACGACGATGAGAAGTGTTTTGTTCAGTTTGATGATTCAAAAATCCCACGATTGAATAAATCTCCCCTTGATAATTTTTTCATCAGTGATCATGAATCATTAACAAGTTTAGATTCACCTTTTGTAATTTCTTCTGAAAAATCTCAATTAAGACTTGAATATAACTATTTTATTCAAGGGAATTTAATAGAGGTTAAATACCTAGATCTAATTGATGGTGAATTTTTTCTTGGAACGACGACTGACCATGGCACTCTTTTATTTTCTTCACTTCAAAAAGAACCTTTTTTTAAAATTGCCAATGGCGTTGTCGTTTTTAATTTCTCTCCTGATCTTTTTACATCCGCTCCAGACGGGAGTTTATCTGATGAAGCTATTTTCTTTTCTAGGGGAGTTGAGCAAATTTCACTCAGGCTTACTCATTCAAAATATGCATTTTCCCCACTACCTTTTTTAACAAAGGATAAAGATTCTTATAAATTAATTGGTAAAAATTCTTCTTTTTTGATGTCCATGATTCTACTTGTACTTTTTTTTAGAACCCATAAAGTTGATATCAAGGAAGACAAAGAAATACCGGTTGTTTTTGAGGCCGAATTAACGACTGATCTTCAGGATAAAGCACAAGGGCCTAGTTCCTCCTCTTTATCAAAAGCTTCTCTTCAAAAATCAGTTAAAAAAATTTCAGATTCTCAAGTTTCAGACATTAAACCTAATTTAGAAGATTTTGATCCCTCCGAGGCCTTAAAAAATATAAGCGTTACAAAGGATAGTTCACGTCAACCATCATCTCAGATTTCATCAACGAGAATTTCTTCTGGGACTGTGGGAGAAAGTGGAGATTTTAAAGTTTCAAAGTTTTCAGGAGATTCTTCACGATCCATGGATACGGGCACTAGGGGACTTAGTTCTAAAAAGTCTTTTAATGATTCTGTCGACATAATTAAAACTAAGGTTATGGGATCCATAGACCCTGAGTTGTTACGTAGAATTCTACGTGAATATCTTCCTCAGTTTAAGCATTGTTATCAAAGTGAATTAGTCCAAAAAAATGATTCTTTAAGTGGTGTAGTAGATTTGGACTTCACCATAAATGCTGAAGGAAAAGTTACAAAATACGATCTTATTTCTAAAAATATGAAATTTTCTACAAAAGGCAAAGGTTGTGTTGGCCATGTTTTATCATTAATTGATTTTCCAAGACCTAAGGGAGGGGGAGTTGTGGATGTGAGACAACCTCTAAATTTTTTCTCTGAATCTGAAAAAATTTAGGCCACCATATTTTGAATGTAATCAGGAATTTCTTTTTTGCTTGAATTTAATTCGTCTGAATTACCTAAAACTTTTTGGTAATTTTTTAAAATTCTTTTTTGAAGATAGGATTCGATTTTTTTCATCATAATCGAGTTTGTTGAAAACCGAAGTGTTCCTGGTTTGCCATTGAAATCTTTCCATTCTAATTTTCCCCAAAAAAGATACTGAGGAATCGTTATGCTGAAATGACTGAGTTCTTCTAGTTGCCAGCTCTTAATAACCCCGGGGCCAGTTAGGATTTTTAGCCAAAGCCTTTTCTTTAAAATCATTCTATCTTCATGGATTTCAATGAGGTGACTTGGTCCTTTGATCGTATAGAAAATCATTTGAGCTCCTCTCAGAGTGAATTGATTCTAGGGCTCTACGGAAGAATCAAGGCAAGATTTTAATCATTTTCCTTAATCTCATCATTTTTAGATAATTTTTTTTGGTTTTTTGATCAAGTTTGTAAAGTATTGAATCATGGCGCACATTTTCATGTTAGATTTTGTTGGCCATGGCCCAAGGCTTCTCGATAGATTTTGTCGGATACTTAACTAAATATAGTTGTTTTTGACGTCAAAAAAATGTCGCAAACACTATATATAGATTTTTGCTTTTCAAAAGTTTCATCTCCGATTAGGCTTATTCTTAGAAGATTTTTTTCTTAACCTTATTCAATGAAGAGGAGCACGGAGCGCATGGAGCCACTATTAAAGCAAACTAACGAAAGATTTGTTTTATTCCCAATCAAATATAATGACATATGGGATATGTATAAAAAAGCAATGGCAAGTTTTTGGACTGCCGAGGAAATTGATCTTTATTCAGATCTTGATGATTGGAACTCATTAAATGAACAAGAGCGACACTACATCTCTCATATTCTAGCATTTTTCTCAGCTTCTGATGGAATTGTTAACGAGAACCTTGCTTTAAGATTCTACAATGATGTTCAGATTCCTGAAGCAAGGTCTTTTTATGGATTTCAAATTGCTATGGAGAACATCCATGCCGAAACATACGGTCTTCTGATTGATACCTATATTAAAGATCCTTCGAAGAAAGACTACTTGTTCAAGGCGATTGATAATATACCTTGCATAAAAAAGAAGGCCGATTGGGCCCTGAAATGGATTTATGGAAATGAATCGTTTGCGGAGAGATTAGTTGCTTTCGCAGCGATAGAAGGTATTTTCTTTTCTGGAGCTTTCTGTTCTATTTTTTGGTTAAAGAAAAGAGGCCTGATGCCAGGGCTTACTTTTTCAAATGAACTTATTTCAAGAGATGAGGGGCTTCATACGGATTTTGCTTGTTTGTTATACAAAAATTATATTCAAAACAAGCCATCCGAGCTCCGCATAAGAGAATTGATCACAGAAGCCGTTGCTTTTGAGTGTGAGTTCATCTCTGATGCCCTACCTGTTTCTTTAATTGGTATGAATGCAGACATGATGAAAGAGTACATTAAATTTGTTGCCGACAGACTCATGAGAAGTCTTGGATATGACAACATTTGGAATGCACAGAACCCTTTTGATTGGATGGAGCTCATTTCAATGCAAGGTAAAACAAACTTTTTTGAAAGAAGAGTTTCGGAGTATCAGAAGGCCGGAGTTGCTAACTCTGGTAAAGAGCCTCAGGGCTCTCAGTTTATGTTTTCAACAGATATGGATTTTTAAGGAGTAAGAAATGTTTGTTACGACACGTTCAGGAAAAAGAGAACCAGTTCAATTTGATAAAATCACCCATCGAATTTCCCAGTTAACTTATGGACTAGATTCCAAGCATGTAGATGCAATCCAGGTTGCCAAAAGAACAATTAATGGACTTTTTGATGGCATCACAACTGAGGAATTAGATAACCTGTCTGCAGAAGTTTCTGCTTACATGACATCAGTTCACCCAGATTATGCCCGACTCGCCGGAAGAATTGCAGTTGCTAATTTACATAGATCAACCTCAGATTCGTTTTTAGATACAATTGAGAAATTGTATTTTTTTAAAAATGAGTTCTCTGGAGAATCTCAACCGCTAGTTTCAAACGAATTTTATGAGTATGTAAAAGAACATCATGATCGTATCTCGACAGAGATTGCTTACTCACGTGATTTTGAATTCGATTATTTTGGATTCAAAACCCTTGAGAGATCTTACCTTCTTAAAATAAATGGTAAAATCGTTGAAAGACCACAACATCTTTTTATGAGAGTTGCCCTAGGTGTTCAGCCAAATAATATTGAAGAAGCCATGAAAACGTATCATATGATGTCGGAAGGTTGGTTTACTCATGCTTCTCCGACATTGTTTAATGCTGGAACAAACAAGCCACAAATGTCTTCTTGTTTTCTTCTGACAATGAAAGAGGATTCGATCGAAGGTATTTACGAAACTCTCAAGCAATGTGCTCTCATTTCCCAATCAGCAGGTGGAATTGGACTATCAATCCATAACATTCGTGCGAAGGGATCATTCATTAAAGGTACAAATGGTACGTCAAATGGAATTGTTCCGATGCTGAGAGTTTTTAATGATACGGCCAGATATGTTGATCAGGGAGGCGGTAAAAGAAAGGGAGCTTTCGCTATTTATCTAGAGCCTTGGCATTCTGATATTGAAGATTTCTTAGAGCTTAAGAAAAATCACGGAAAAGAAGAATTAAGAGCAAGAGATTTATTTTACGCTCTTTGGATCAATGATTTATTTATGAAGAGAGTTGAGACGGATGGTCAATGGACGCTCATGTGTCCAAATAAGTCCCCTGGTCTTTCAGATTGTTATGGCGAAAAATTTGAAAACCTTTATCTTCAGTATGAAAAAGAGGGAAGAGGAACTCGCACAATTAAGGCGAGAGATCTGTGGTTTAAAATCATCCAGTCTCAAATTGAGACGGGTTCTCCATTCATGCTTTATAAAGATCATGCGAATGAGAAGTCTAACCAAAAAAATCTTGGAACAATTAAGTCATCAAATCTTTGTACCGAGATCATGCAATACACATCTGACAAGGAAATCGCCGTTTGTAACCTTGCTTCAATTGCTCTTCCAAAATTTGTGGTGGATGGAAAATTTGATCACAAAAAACTTCACGAAGTAACGTATCAAGTAACTAGAAACCTAAATAGAATTATTGATCTGAACTACTATCCAGTAGAGGAAGCTAGATATTCAAATCTAAAAAATCGTCCAATTGGAATTGGTGTTCAAGGATTGGCAGACGCTTTCTTTAAAATGAGACTACCTTTCGAATCTGAAGGTGCCAGAGACCTGAATAAAGAAATTTTTGAAACTATTTACTATGCTGCTTTAACTGCATCAGTCGATCTTGCAAAAGAGTTTGGTGCTTATGAAGCATACGAAGGATCACCTATTTCTCAAGGGGTTTTACAGCACGATATGTGGCAAGTAAAAACATCCGAAAGATGGGATTGGACAACTTTGAGGGCAAAGATTAAGCAATACGGCGTAAGAAATTCTCTACTTCTTGCTCCTATGCCAACAGCATCGACCTCACAGATTCTTGGTAACAATGAATGCATTGAGCCCATCACATCAAATATTTACACGAGACGGGTTCTTGCTGGAGAGTTTGCTGTTGTTAACAAGCATCTTGTTAAGGATTTGATTCAGATCGGTTTATGGAATGAGGATATCAAGGACCAAGTTATTGCACATAATGGTTCTATCCAGTACATTTCAGATATTCCTCAAGAGATCAAAGAACTTTATAAAACCGTTTGGGAGATTAAACAAAAATCGATTCTTGAAATGGCAGCCGATAGAGGCGCGTTTATTGATCAATCTCAAAGTTTAAATATTCATATGGAAGATACAAACTTTGGAAAATTATCAAGTCTACATTTTACGGCGTGGAAATTAGGTCTTAAAACAGGTATGTACTATCTGAGAACAAGACCGGCCGTGGATGCGATCAAATTTACGATTAAAAATCCTGCCCAAAAGACCCAGGCGGAGCAAGAAGCTGCTATGGTTTGCTCTTTAGAAAATCCAGAAGCATGCGTATCATGTGGATCTTAGTTTTTTGACTTAATTCTTTCTCATTCAGTAGTCGATTTAGACTACTGAATGAGACTATAACCCATCTCCGGTTTTTTTAATTCAGAGGACAAGTTTTGTGTGTCACTAGGAATTGGAGTATGAGGAGCTACAGGAAATTTCAAATTTTTATC
>JACCDO012313130.1_pt1 | contig 12870 bp, 11 predicted proteins | sample 7446101 | NCBI WGS metagenome assembly JACCDO01 (sample SAMN15323440, study PRJNA562643) | freshwater metagenome | isolation source: river surface water | place: USA:Blue River Watershed | collected 2017-08-16
ATGGGTATCAAATCGAAATTATGTGTATTATGTAGATAATACATGCAAACCAGTGAATGAAAACCTAATAATCGATCATATCAACAATATGCGCACACCAAGCGTTCCTGATTATTTTAATTTGTTTCGTGATCCATTTAAAGCGGGATCAGATTTTACTAAAGGTTATCCATACCATTTACGTGGTGGTGTGCCCACTGCAGTTAGTCAAGGTTTATGGAACGGTGAAAACGATTACGACCCGTTGACATTATTAGTCAAACCTTTAGATAAAAACAATAGACCAATAACATTTTCTATTACTGTTCCTACTGGTGTTATGTACTCAATGTCATTGGATAACATGGTTTTTGACAGATCATTGCTAGGTCCAGCACTGGCTATTGTTCCCACTCGGCAAAAACCTTGGGAAAATAACACTAATCCTATAACCGATTTTAACAATTACTATGACGTTTTATCAGGTTGGATCATCAAAACAGTTTGTGATAATCTAAAACTAGGTGTGAAAGTAGGCACTCCATATGTGAATAAAATGACAACACCGAATGAGGTAATCTTAAAAGAACTGAAAGACGATCTCAAGTCAAATGGGACGATGATTTGGCAACATGTACTCATCTGCAATACACTCGACCGATGACAATGACTAATTTTTATTATCTTCTATAGGCATTATATGATTTTTTTATGGCGTTCGAAATGAACGATACATATCGATTACCATCACCATTTTGCGGTGGTAGATGGCTTACTTCTGCATGCATTTTTGATAATATTATAGATACGTTAGACTTTAAATTTAGGGAAAATACAGAGCTAAAAAGAATAGCTTACGTGTATAAGATATGGCAGTATGCATGGGAAGCTCGGCATGGTTTTCTTGGTATTACATATCCTATTTCATCAAAACATAGTATGAATCCATCGAAAAATGCCACTTGTGCACTGATTACGATATCTCATAACGAAAGAAAAATGTTTCCTATTTGGCTACGATATTATTTGCGTCACTTCGATCCAACGGATATATATGTATTGGATCATCTTACCACTGATGGATCACTTGATAACTTACCAAAAGGTGTACATAAGTATAAAATGGAAGGTAATAAGTACGCAATGCCCGTGAGATTTCGTTCCATACTAATTCAAGCGTGGGAAGATAGATTATTACGTGCTGGTTACAAGTGTGTAGTTTTTAGTGATACAGATGAAATTATTGTTGCTAATCCTCGTAGTTATAAAGAAGGATTGAAAGATTTTTTATATGAATTTGCAAACGGTCCGGAGTTATATTATCGCGTAACAGCAATGGAGCTAGCGCATATGGCTTATGGTAATGGATCAGCATCAACGCAAGAACCTCCATTAGACTGGTCTAAAAGTGTATTAGCTCAACGTCACTTTATGGTGATGGATCGAGCAACAGCCCAATACAATAAGCCTCTTCTCACCAAAGTTCCTATTGCTTATACACCAGGATTTCATAAATTTTATGATTTCCATCGTAATAAATTTTGTAAAGATCATAAAGATTTAGTTATGTTTCACATGAGATCAATGGATTACGACTATTGTTTAGAGAGAGAACAGGCAAAGTTCAATATGACCAAAAAAATGGAGCCAATTGAACTACATACTGGATATGCATCACATTGGAACTTATATGAAAAAGATAAAAAATCTGGTGAATTATGTAAATATGCGAATAGCTGCTTTCAGGGCCAATTGAACGAAAAAACAGTATTTTGGGACAATACTGGCACGTTCCCAGTGCAGCGATTAGATCCTGTATGGAACGAAGTTGATTTATAGTGATTTGTTGAATGAAGTTTTTAATATTGCGGCAATAGATTACCTAATGGTAATGGGAAAAGCCACGCTACTTATTGATTTATAAATGTATTTGTTAAATGATGTTTTTAATACTGCGGCATTAGATTACCTCATGGTAATAGTAAAGGTCGCGGTACGGGTATAGTACCGGTTCCTATATAATTTTTGTGACTGTAAAACGTAATTAAAGCAATATACATGTACTACATACAGTACACATTGTTTGCCAATGGCGAGGATACTGTATCATATTTTGATTTTGTGAATATAATTGGTAGGATGATAGATAGTCGTTTGAAGCCGTCAACTACAGAAGCTGTGGGTTAAACAATAGGTTTGTGTAATGATTTCTATTATTTAATGTTTTGACTGTAAATACGATAGTAATATTAATTTTGATATAGTCTAGTGCTTAATATAATTGCCCAAAGGGATATGTAAGTATACCATTAATTATGACGTTATTACGTGAAATGGGAGTTTTACGAACTGTTTCGGTGTAGACAGTTTTTCGTGGGAGGTTTGCGAAAGGGCCGTGGGAGGAATACGCAATCCCTCCAACAACGGTACTAATCCCCTTCCCAGTTAAGGTAGGTAGCAACATAGCTGACTCACTCTTCTCACTCATCCATCCAGCAGTCAAAGTCGGTGTGATGGGACCTAAAAGAAAGATTAGCGAAGAAGTAGCTGCAGCAGAGCCATCGAGCAACAAGAGTAGCAAGGTTGCCTCTGGAAAGAACGTAAATATTGAGTACTGCAAGTCCTGAAATGCATTTAAGACGCGTGCCTTAAAGTTATCAGATTTACTGACTAAGAACGGATACACAGTAGTTTGTAACAGTGAAAAGCCACGCAAAGGATGTTTCGTTGTGAAATCCGGCGATAAAGTTGTGTTAGAATTACTAAATATGCCACGACCATTCGCAAAGTTGAAAGCGCTAGATATCGATGAATTAGCTCAATCAATAATGAAATAATATTTTTTTTCACATTATATATAATCTAATTAGTGGTAAGAATCGCGAGGAATGACGATGGTTTTATGCTATGCTGAAACCCATCTGAGAATAGAAAGATTTTTCAAGCTAGTTGTTATAATGTCATTGTGTAACAGTATTAATACAATTATTATAAATCTAGATCATCATCAGGATCACCTTCATCTTCAAATTCAGGATCAGTACTATCAAAAGTTATTAAAAGTGGTTTTGCAGTGATTGAATTACTGACAGTAGTAACTGTACTTGTAGGTGTTGTGACTGAATTACTTGATTCTTCACTCTTTTTCTTCGATTGAAGCATTGGATACAGCAACTTACTATTATTATTATAGCCAAATAGTTCTATATAAGCGAGGAAACGAATAAGAAAAGATCTCGTAGGTACTGAAGTAGACGTATTGCACGTTATCGATGACGCAACGCAGTACGCTTAAAGGATTACGAAATATAGATTGGGTTGACAGAAAATCTATCTTTCGCAAACGTATCAGTAAATTATTAGCGCTCACCTGTTTCTTCAGTAACTTTTCCTGTGTTTATCGATATTTTGATGGTTTGTAGTTCTAACACGGCATTGTTACGATTTATAGCACTAAGCTCGGTTGACAACCACTGCTTACTGGTCACTATACGGTTGAATGTTCTATATAATCTATCTAATACAACTTTATTAACTAAACTGGTATTGCAAAATACTACTAAGATTTCAAATTTGACCATCAAACTATTTAAATATGTCTCACAATACTCGATGCCATGATTAAGTAATTGTTCTTCGAATCCCATTAGAAGTAAAGGGACTGTAGTATCAGTATGTGTAGTAACAATATCATGGGGATTCCTAGGATATCCATTAATATGAACACATTTGTCGATGTTCTTCTTGCCTGGATGTGCATGCACTACAATAGTATTTGGGTAGCGGTCATTATTAACATACCTCGATAATAGATAATCGTAGATCAATTGAACGTGATTAATACCATCGTGGACAGTTCCCGCTACTAGACATCTACCACTTTTGATCACAATTGTTTGTTCAAGAAAGCTCGTGCTCATATTTATATATTGACGAAATATCGTTCACTCACCACCTAATTAATCTACTTTCCTACTCACTCGTTTTCTGTTGCCTGCGTGCAACACTTTCACTAGCCTCGACGAAGTCCACAACCTGTAACGGCGCGATTGTACTACTGGGTACCTAGTTATTTCTGGTTTTTATTTTTAGGTATTCTCACCAAAAAATCCAAAAAAAATTAATACCTCAGTGATAGGTGCATTATAAAAACCGCGATGTCGGACAGGCACTCCTTCGAGGAGTCTGTCGACGAAGCCGATGATGTGGCCTCCAGCTCTGTTATGATGTCGCTATTCGCATCGTATTACGGTATCGACGATGTTGCAGAGAATAGAAATAAGTCAAATGCTGAATTGATTGATACAATACACTTCGATCCTGATGAATATGTTCGCGAATTACTCGAGAAATCGCCATTGGAAACACTCGTAGCGAAGGATACTGATATGACTCATGAAATACGAACATTAGACAGTGATATGCAAATGCTTGTATATGAAAATTATTCTAAATTTATATCTGCTACTGAAACAATTAAAAGAATGAAATCAAACATGGATTCTATGGAAAATGATATGGAGCTATTACGAAATAAGATGAAGTGTATCACGATTACATCATCATCGCTGGATGAAACACTTTATGATAAACGTAACAAATTATCCAAATTAATAAGATTAAACAGATTATTAGATAAATTGCAATTTTTATCTGAATTACCTGAAAAATTGGCATCATTAATTGACCAAGAGCAGTACAAACAAGCCGTCAAACTATACAATAAGACTATTAATATATTGACTTCGCATTCACATGTATCATCCTTTCAATACTTCATTACTTCTTTCTCAATAACTCACTCACTTACTCACGCAGGTATTATCATTTAAAAATATACAATTGAGAACGGAAACAATGATGAGCGATCTACGTACGAAAGTCATAACTTTATTAGACGATGTTAATTTACAGCCACATTCATTAACTCAACATGTAAGTGTATTGCGACTTATGGAAGCGCCTAGAAATCAAGTTATTGAAAAGTTTATTAATGCACATAAATTACGTACTGAAAGAGCCGTTAGTTCCTTCAATAAGTACATAAATAGTGCAATAAACACACCAACAACAGATTCAACAGAAATAATAACGGAAGTTAGAAAATTCCATCAATTGTTTATAGCCGGACTAATCGAGTCGTGCAAAGGTACCAATGAATTATTTTGCGAAGCTGATGAACGCAATACTGTCATTTACACACCAAATTCAAATAGTAAAATAGGTAAATCTAATTCAGCAGAAGGAAAGCATTCCAATGATCAATTTTTGTCACCTCCTCGTGTTCGAGCTAATAGTAGTCATATCACACATTCGTGCTACACGGATCCTTCAGTAACCAAAAAAGATGCCGCACGCACGAATGAGTTATTATCCTCACTTTTTACAGCGATTATTCCGGAATATACACGAGCACTACAGCTAATATTAGTAAATTTTGTGAAAAAATATAATAATTTTTGTGATGCAGCTCAGACAGGTAGTACAGATGGTAATAGTAGCACCAACATGCAATTATTGATGTATGACTTAGAAGAGGAGAAGCAACAGTGGATTATGCTCATACGTCAGTCTATATTAGATTGTCAATATTTAGAATCATCATTTGTAGAATGTGTGAAATTGCTCAATAGTCATAATGATGATATTAGTATTCCAAGTGACCGTTTTTACACATCTAAATTCACTAATGCAATGACTGAAGTGTTAGATAAACAAGTTCGAGGCTCGTTAGTCCGACGGGTTCATTCTATTCGTAAAAATCTACAAGAAAAAATACCAGAAATGGTAAAATTATGCACCAATATTGCATTACCTTCCACTAATACCGCTTCGAACCCATTCGATGACGATGCATCCATTGCAGTGTCAACTCGAACATCAATTCAATCAAATACGTCACTTCTTCAAGGTTTAATTGGTGGAATTGTGGATAATATCGTGACTACATTTAATGAAATGTGTAACGACATCAAACCGTTCTTAGAGTTAGTAGCATTAACATCCCCTACTACCAGTGGCAAAGCCGATTCCAGTCAAGAATATAGTTATCGTTATTTACATAATTTTTTTATTGAATTAATTTCCTCGTTTAAAATATTATGCAATATTACGAGCACTGATACCCATGAAATAAGTGGTGAAAATCGAATGAATATTGATACCAATGCAAAGTTACCGTTAGAGAATCCCCAAGAAATTTTATTGTATTCCATTATAACACGGTTGTATTCAGCGACTACTTTGAAGAAAGTGGAACAAATTGTGTCTAATTACGAGATTGACGTACCTGATTACACGGAATACGAGCAAGGGATTGTAGCATTAATGACGAACCTGAATAAACAGCTTCTAATGGCGTATATCAATCGAATCTCGTTACATTTCTCAGATAGTATCTGTACCAGATTAAAAACGATGTCATACGAAGCAAACAATGTTATTCAATTAGACACGTCAACCATACTACCATTAGCGTTATCTTGTGATCATTTGTTAACTGCCATATGTATCGCCTTGAATGAACCGGTACCTATATTAAAAGCACTCGCTATTGATCGCGATATATCAAGACGAGAAAGAAATCGCCAATCAATGCATAATACCAGAGCATCCGCGGGACAGTTACAAATTGATATTGAAAAATTATTTAGTCAAAAAATTGTTATATATGATGACGAATGTATACTGAAAGATGCAGTATCTCATGCTGGTGGTGGTTCTAAGACGACCAATTACTATGTTGCTGATATTATTTTAGGCACTTCTATGAAAGCAATAATCAAATGTTACCACGAGGTGGTTAGGGAAATGATACTGGTATCATCATCGTATATAGATATTCAAGTTGATTTAACATTTTTCAAACAAATATCTTCCTGTTTATTACGTGATTCAGTGGATGTAACGGGGTCCAATACATCGTACAGTACCACTTTCTACCGCGATGTTGAAGCATTAATTGAATCAACATTAACTGTAATGTACTCACGTTGTCTGAAGAATGACGTCACTGGCTCTGGTGATGAGCTTAATGGTATCGTTAAAGCAGCGACGGAGGGACTTGCTATGGCTTCAAAATCGTCATATTTATTGCCAAAATAATTACAAATATTTATGTATACATAATCATAGTTTTTTCTTATATAAGACTCGCTTCCACTACCTGTCTGGACACAAGGATGTGTAATTATAGTATCGTAGGTAGTCAATCAAGTACGATGTAATCGTGCATAATATATCCGGATAACGTTGAATTAAAAGAGTTTTAAATTGATTCTTTTTTCGATGAATAAATGGTTTATCTGCGAGTGTAAAGGCGCATTGTAATTGATACAAATTGATGTCGGAATGAGGTAACAAGAATTGAAATGCTCGAGTTAATGACGCACTTCTCATATTGGGATCCAATAACGATTCATATTTCAATGTTAGAACCATGTTACCGGGATGGTTGCGGTGTAATGGTTGCAATAGGTTTGTCCATCTCTCTTGATATACAATAGCAAGTTTCCTGATTTCATTATTCACATTTGTATTGTCTTGGTTAAATGTTTCATTACTGTGAATAGTACCAATGTGCGATGACGTACGTCGTCTTTGGTACTCGGCAATTATAGACGAATAAGGATCTCGAATCAATAAGATAGTCCGTTTGAATGATGCATTGTCACATTTAGTATTGACTCCGGTGGAAATAGGCCGATACTCTGTATCAACATTATCGAATAATTCAATAACTTGCTTCGCGTTATTGTACTTGAGATCTTGTGGATGCGCCTTTACAACAATATTATTTTTCAAACAATACTTCTCGTTACGAAATGAGTTGTATAATCCTGCATCATAGTGATATATAGAACCACTTGTATAACCAGTACTAAACTCTATCAATAATCTCATCCTAGAGTGAATGTATGAATAAATAAACGAGTAAATAGACAGTAAATTGTAGGTGGTACCAAGTATTTCCAGAGCCCGGAAAGCTAATTAATAAAGGTATACTTTCCTTTGACGTTGAGTAGTTGTATGATAAAACTTGACCAAAATGGTCTTTACATTTTATTAGATCACGAACCGCAACGTTTCTAGTCTGATCTGACATTTCTACTTCATTGCAATGAGAAAAATCAATGGAATAATTGAAATATATATTAAAAAATTTGATATAATGAATATAAGAGCAATTCTTGCGTACATTCATCCATAGATCATTCATATATACGTCATGGATACTTCGCGGACATGCGGCTATTGTCCGGTTGAAGCTAGTATCTATGTGGCTGCTACTAACACTAATATCAAGATCTAGGAAGTTCAACAGTTTCTGAATGCTATGATAACTATTTGGTGACTCAAATAAATCCTCAAATTTAAGTATTAAAAAGTCTTTATCTGGCAGATTCATTAAAATTGGAATAATAAATCGTTGTAAATCATGACTGTATTCTTTTGCCCCATCTATTGCTAGTTTCATAATACTTTCATTATTTAGAATATGCCTGTTCAATTTAGAGAAGATGGACATCAATGGATCTCGGACAATAAGTACAATTCGATTGAATTCTCTAATTACACCTTTCCTACATTTTACTCGCGACGCTTTGTTTTGTAGAGATATCAAAGGTATACCATCCCCTCGCGAATTTACATTCGAATCGTCAAAATAATTCAAATATCCTTGAATCCCGATTGTTCTTAGACCACAAACCTTTTCATGGTCTTCAACAATTACACTACCAGTGTGATAACCAGTTACAGATGATAATAAATAACCTATTTTCGCGTATATTTCTTCATCAAATGGCGAAACAATTAACGGAGGAATTCGATCTTTACTGGAACGAATAAAATCTTCACTTAAGTAATCTATGTTATCTATATTAGTAGTGCATTTTTGACCTTTATTCGGCAGAAAATTTAACAAAAATAGCGCGGCGAGAAGAGTTAATTGCACCATTTGACATATTATCGGAATTTTAGCATATTATTGTCGCAAATTATTAATGGAAAATTCATTTTCAAAAATTAACTTTTCAAAAAAAAAAAAAAAAAAAAAAATTTCTAAATTTTTTAAATCCAACCCCAAAAAAATTATTTAAAACCCGGGGAAAAGAAACTAAGTGAATATTTCATAGTTTACATCGAATTACATAAAAGCTACGTGCAATGTTTAAGTAAATTTAACGATTATTAAACTAATCATTTATGAAATCAATATTTCGACCGCATTAGGGATTTATACCCAATGGTAGTCATTCGCCATTTGGCAAATTTTGGTTACCAAATTTTGGTAATTTTGGATAACCCCATTTGTGTGAAAACACTGCTGAGTGATGGAGGAAGAGAGACCGTTGATCAACCGGTCGTCCAGGATTGGGACTAGCGGTGGATCCATCGAGTTTTCACCATCGTCGCAAGAACGGAGATCGAGTGAAAATACTAATGATGATAGAATTAATAACTTAGACGATGGTAAATCATGGAGTGAATGCTTTTGGCATTTTATGTTGCATGGGCCATATATCAAAGAAAATCCGCTACCTCGTACTGTTGCTGCAAAGAAGGAGCCAAATTGGTATCATCAAACTTCTTACTTACTAACTAACTAACTCACTAATCCAATCAAATCTTAGGTACGATGCCTGGAACATTGCCGCAAACACTAGAGAGATATTTATAAGAGAACGCGACACGGATTTAAATGTACTAGATGGTGTGCGAGCGCTTGCTTATATTTGGGTATTCAATGATCATTTGATGGAAATGTTAGACAAAATTATAGACGGGTTTCAAACATGGGAGTCAAGTATGTCAAGCAGCAGTACTTACTTCGCTTTAGGTGCAAAGTTTAAAGGTGATCAAGGAGTTACTTCTTTTTTTGTTTTATCAGGTATAATATATTACGGATTATTCGCAAACACACCTATTAACTCTCTTGTTCAAAGGATTTTTAATTCCGTTCACGTTTACGAGATTGATTAGAAGTAAAAAAGAGAGATATTTAACAGTTTGGACCGCTTTTGAATACTTATTTCGTCGGTATGCGCGTATTGCGCCCGCGATTTATGCTGCCACTATTCTCGTCATTATTATAAGCTCTACCTTCAGCAGTGATTCTATTATGTATGAATTGTTTTATGAACCTTGCTCTTATTTCTGGTATCAAAACTATTTCTTTTTTAACAATTATAGTCAATTGATTGGTCAAGGAAATTGTTATGATAGGTATACAACCACAATCTCATGCATTCATTCTCTTACTAATTGTTTACAATTTTTGTAGTGTGTGGACCATATCTGTGGAAATGCAACTCTATGTACTTTCAGTTATCCCTGTGTTATTTTATACATGGGAACCTGTATACGGTTATTACGCGGTTGCTGTCTGGATATTATTTTTCTTCTTTCTTCGACTAGGATTGACATTTTGGATTGATTCATCGCCTGACAGATCATTTGGAGAATATGTTTACACGACGGTATCACCCATTCATTAATTTGTATCTTTTTGACTTACTCATAATGTATGTCTATAGGCATGGGGCCGTGGAGCAGAGTATGGCATAGGCATATTGTTATTCTTCATATATGAATATTATCACTGCGGTAAAAACGCCAAGGAAAGACACACAAATAATATATTTATCAAGTACACATTTTGGTTAGGACTCATAGGCATACTAGCATTTGGCTTTTTTGACTTGTTTGCTTATGAGCTCACCTGGTGGCATTCCACTGACAACCAATTTCAAGCGTTATTGTTCTTTGTATATGCTTCCACATTAGCTTCGGCAATATATTTATGTATAGACGGAACATTTTGGCCAATAAAGTGGGTACTGAGTTGGTATGTGTGGTATCCTATAGCGCAACTAGCATACCCAGCAGGTCTCCTCAACATCGTTATTTGTGGTATTGTCGCTTCAGTAGTAAAGGACTCCTTCAGTGATTACTGGACAGGTAATTTAGGAGACTTCATGGTAATTCAATTTATAACCCTATTCTTTAGTCTTATTGCTGGTTATATACTGGCAATTACCGTGGAGAGACCGTTTTTTAATTTATCAAAAACTGTAAAATTTTGAGAAAACTGTATAATGTTAATTAAAATGAATTAGTATACAATTACGTAAGTTACTCTTCTTCCTTTGCAGCTCCGCCTTTACTTTTGTATAAAGTTGATACGCGCAATGTCGATCGTTTGACCGTAAGTCCTTGTTTACAATTTGTACATTTAATTGAACTCTCTTCTGCATCACCTTGAACACCAAGTACATCACCAAAAAACACTCTATTTTCTACTCCACAAGATGGACATGGACCAGATGCTACAAATGGATCCTTGAAGAATATGCTTTCCGTTACTACTTTACTTACTTGTGAGATAGGTACAGCTCCTAAAGCTAATGTTATTAATGGATTCAATGAAATCCCAATGGACGAAAAGATTTCATAAAATACGCCGATGTATATTGTAGTGGCTATTAAGGTTGCCGGAGTATATAATGCTGTTGTGCGTAGATTATCTGGGACCCAGGTAGCTTTGCACACTCCTGTATCTACATAACATTGTGGTTCGCTACCAACGGCTAATTTTGATTTAGATTCTCTGAGTGATAATTTTAATTCATCCCATTGTTGATCACTTAAAATAGGTTTTCCTCGTTTGTACGCTTGCATGGCGTTAACAAATAATGTTTCATTACGATTTAATGTAACTAATGCAGAACCTTCCCAGGACAAATCATCTTTTAATCGATCAAATTGTTCATCAGGTAGACCAGTGCTACCTTTAAAATAATATGATTGAATTGAATCTAAAAATATTCGCTCCTTTTCTTCCCTGGTTAACAAAATAGGATTGCCTACAAAATAGTAATAATAAATTTATGGATCTAGAAATGTTGATATAATAATAACAATTCACATACCAGAATCTTTGTCAATCAAACAAAATTCTTCTTCGCACATTTGGTCAACTTTAGCTTCATAAAATCTATTAGCTTTAGGATCCCAAACAAGTTTATCGGCAGCAATGTCTTGCTCCTGCTTGGTATCCTTCAACGCGAATCTAGATCTACCACTACTTGGACGTAATAAGGCAATTGTTGGAGTTGCCAACAACAACAATCCCACAACCAACATAACGAGGCTCATGCTTGCGTACGCGACTAATTTTGACAGCCAAACTTGGTAATAATCGAGCTAAAGACACAGTTTTTGCACACAAGAAGTAGTTTAAACAGCCAAAAACTTACTTTTAAGCTGAAAAACTACGAATTTGATGCAAAATCTCGCACTGATTCAATCTGATTGTGATGATGCAATCAAATGTGACCGGTACCGAGGAAACCCTGACAAGTGAATTAAGATGCTCAATAATCACTGGTCAGTGATCACAATAAAACTAATGATTGAGATGTTTCAATGTTTGGAAATTAAAATGTATAAAAATTTAAATAATTTTTTATACATAGGAAGTGTGGATATTACCAGCACATTATACACAACAGTATACACTTACTATTAACTAGCTGATTATGACGTACAGGTTGACAGTTGTGGCCTTCAATAACTGATTTACCAATCAATAGTACCGGTTAAAACCGGTGAGGCTGAGACTTATACAGAAGTTCTACCAAAAATAAATAAAAATTTATAAAATCAATAAATTTGATGCGATGAAGAACATTCCGTCGCTGCTACTGGGCCTAGTATTCTTCCTCATCGTCTCACTTTTTTTCTTGAGCAATCGCAAAAGTACTACTGACATTACCACCGATATTACAGTTGGAGTTCATGAAACTTTGTTAAGTGGAGTAGGTAGTGATATATCGCAAGTTTCATCAGTAGTAATGACTGAAAATAAAGAGAATATAAGGAAACCCC
>JACCDO011915726.1_pt1 | contig 12868 bp, 8 predicted proteins | sample 7446101 | NCBI WGS metagenome assembly JACCDO01 (sample SAMN15323440, study PRJNA562643) | freshwater metagenome | isolation source: river surface water | place: USA:Blue River Watershed | collected 2017-08-16
AGCAGAATTATTAACAACATCTGTTGCGCTAGTTATAACGTTTTGTACAGCAGTTTTACCAGTAATAGTTGCTACATTAACTATATTGGGTGCAGCCATTTACTATCCTCCAAATACTATTGCCATCGCAATAGCTTTTCCTGTTGTTAACCCTCCACTATATCCACTATAACCGGAAGTTCCAGAGTAACCAGAAGTTCCGATTCCAGAATAACCGGAAGTTCCAGAGTAACCAGAAATACCTATTGGGCCCTGAATTTGGCCAACATTATCCCATGTAGAACCAGACCAAACATAACCATCGCCAGTATCGAGTACGATATACAAATCACCAACTTCGGGGCCAACAATATCATCAAGATCAACAATTGATTGCACCGAACCCTTTAGTGAGACAGATGTGCCGTTTTGGCCCGAAAATCCCGATTGACCTGAATAGCCACTTATACCAGAACCAGAATAACCAGATTGTCCCGAGAATCCAGAGTATCCACTTATACCACTAAATCCTAAAATGCCTGAAAATCCACTAATACCTGAGAATCCCGAATAACCTGAGAAACCTGAAGTGCTGTTACCGGAGTATCCGGAAATACCTGAGAATCCCGAATAACCAGAGATTCCGGAACCAGAATAACCCGATCTACCAGAGTAACCACTTATACCAGAACCAGAATAACCCGATCTACCAGAGTAACCACTTATACCAGAACCAGAATATCCTGAAATACCAGAGAATCCAGATGTGCTGTTACCGGAGTAACCTGAAATACCAGAGAACCCAGAATAACCAGATATACCCAATGCACCCGAGAAACCGGAGTATCCTCTAAAATCTGTTTGCAATACGTCAGATAATATTTTCATCTATTTGTTTTTATTGATTTTGTTACTCTATTTATGTCACAAGTGTTTTATAACTTCTTCAGGTAACACAAATGATTCGGGTAAGTGTTCACACTGTTCCCATATCCAAAATTGTTTTTCTCGAAGATACTTTTTGTCTTTTAATAAATTTGTGTTTTCTGGATGACCAAAAATATTGGGATCCGATTGACCCCACAAAACTATGCCGTATTTTCCTATGTCCCAAGCAAAATGTTGAAAGAAACTATCTACCGAAATCCATGTGCGACATTCTTTTATTAAAGATTCTAATTCAGGTAAAGTTAAATTTTTACGAAAGTCATCAACTAATTGGGTTTCATCATCTAGTCCAATTTGAATAATAGGTTCATCAATTAACGAAACAAGTTTTTTCCAGTAAGGATAATTTTTAGGATTTTCTTTTCCGTTTCGCAGTTTTCTAGCATAAGGTGAAATTAGAATCATTTTTTTACACCATACATTTTTCTGAAAGCATCTTCTAACGAACCTTTCCAATTCCATTCATCCATTTTTCTGTAAATATTATATGAATCAATATCACCTAAAATTCTTTGTGCTTCACCAATACTCATGCCAGGAATAATTTCTGGATAACAACTATAGACAATCGGATTCTTTATGTCTTTTAAAACTCTCTTAAAAACAATATGATCACCCATTCCACAATCTAAAACTACAATTGTCTTTTCTTTTAACCCAAGAATGTTTCTGAATATTTGTTCATCATGATCATATAGTTCTTTTAGATTATCGGAACGAATTCCACCTGTAGAACTTTTAGCATGCCATGTAACTGTATTGGGAATAACGTAATTTCGATATCCTTTTTGTTTTAGTGCATATGTAAAAAGAGTTTCTTCTCTATGTGCTACTTTAGAAAGACCCAAGTTATAATCGACAATGCCTGCACGATATAAAAACGAACAATGGAGATGATCGACTTCTTGTATTTTGTTAATCATTCCCCACTGTACACTCGGCTCACTATCAAGATTTTCTATTTTACCTGTTGCACCATTAGGATCAATTCCCCATTCTGTAGTTAGAACAGAGCCACCAATCGCACCGATATCTTCTTCTGGATCATGTTCGACATGATATGATAAATTTTCCAAAACATTTGATTCAGGTGTATTATCATCATCAACTCTCCACACCCAATCATAACCCATAGTATTGGCAATCTGATGATTGTGATGTTGACCCATTTTCTTACCAAAGATAACTTCCCAAGGTATTTGTTTTTTGTCTAATATACTGAACAAATATCTGTAAACAGGTTTTTCTCGCAAGTCAATGGGTTTGTCGTTGTCATCAAAGATAACCAATTTGTCGGGACTTCTTGTTTGATTTGCGACTGATTGTATTGCTAGTGGTAGAAATGTGTCGTATCTATTTTTTGTTGAAATAGAACAAAGTATTCTCACTTGAATGCCTCAACTGTTAAGAACAAATGCACTGTATGATTCATTACATATTTTGATGCTGGTGGCAAACGATTTACTTGTTTGAATCCTGCCCATTCCAAATTGGTACGCAACTGATTTTCTGTAAATAAAAACTTATGTGTCTGGCCAGGAACCCACGGATGTGCAAAGAAATGTCCATATAGAAGAACACGCCATTCTTCAATTGGCATAGTTGGACTGCCTTCAACGAATGAACGACAAGTCTCTAAGAAGTCTGGAGTTTCAAGATACAATCTGCCGCCAGGTTTCAATACACGGAACCATTCATCCAAAACATCTTTCATTTCAAAAAAGTGGAAATGTTCGATGATATGAAATGCTTTAATTTCGTCTACCGAGTTGTCTGGATATGGCAACTTTTGAACATCAAAACGAACGTCACATTTAGCCGTATCTGGTGCATAAAGATCAACATTAATATATTCTTGATCATAATCATGACCACAAGCAAGGTGCAATTTTAGTTTTGGTAAACGAGTATGTTTCTGATCAAACAATTTCATCTTGGTATTACCAACTGATGCTTGAGAATTGTTGTGTACCATGTACTGAACAGATTGACTTTCTTTGTTTACAAATTTTAATCCCTGTTCCGAAAGACGAATCCACATGTCCCAATCTTCTACACTGTCAAGTTCACTATCAAATCCTGACATAAAACAAGTCAATTTTGCAACAACAGAAGATATCCAAATAAAATTGTTATGATAAAGTTGTTTTTGAATAAAGATATCTGGAACTGGAATGTTTACTGGATATGTACGTTGTCCTTCCTCAGTTACAAAGATTGGGCGAGAGTAAACAACATCATTATCTTGCAAATACTTTATAGAGTCTTCAAGATGTGTTGGTGAAAACCAAAGATCATCATGATCAAGAAATGCAACGTATTCGCAACCATCTAATATTGCTTGTTTTATTAAAAAGTTTCTTGCGTGACTTTGACCTTTGTTCTCATCTCTGCGAAAGAATACTATTGATTTATCATCCACAAATTCCATCATCGCAGTATGAAGTCCATCAGTAGATGCATCATCGTAAATGTAATGGATTACATTATTGATGGTTTGATTTTTTACCGTATTAATAGCATTAAAAATATACTTGGTGCTATTGTACGCAGGTGTAATAACTGCTATCTTTTTGTCATTCGCTTTTTTCATAGTGTTCCATTCTCTATTGTGTTTGTTTGCTAATTTAATTTTGTTTTTTAGAAAATTTGATTCCCAATTCTGAACAAGGGATTCATCATGAACTGTACCTTCCCCATAATGATAGATTGGAAAATTGCCAGTAAAGTATTTTGAATCAAGTTTTTTCTTTTCAAATACTTCACAAATTCTATAACCAGCATCTTGTGCAAGAACACAAAACTCCATATCTTCACCAGACCCAACACCATAATCTTCATTGAGTAAACCAACGGATTCAAAAACTTTTTTGTCAATCATGACACAAAAGAATACAGCATAGTCTTGCATCATAACTTTAGAAAAATCTTTTACTACACAAGAAATTCCACAATCTGGAAAATCAACAAAAGGTTTTTCCAGTATTTCTAACCATTCGTTTTGCTTTTGTTCAAGCAAAACACAATCATTATTCAGAAGAACTATTTTATTTGTTGTTGAAAGTTTGATGCCATCGTTTGTTGCTTTTGGATAACCTGAAGCAGAATCACTCCAACAATATTTAAAATTATTAGGATATTTTTGTTGAAGTTCTTGAAGATATTCTTTGGTATTATCTACACAACCATTTGCCGATACTATTAATTCTATATCGGCAATGGAAGTGTATTTTAGTATTGACTCAATACATGGTTTAAGTAAATCATCACAATGATTATATGTTGGTATTACCACACTGTACTTCATAACAAACCCTTAAATTATTTTTTTAAATCATCAATCTGTTTCTGTAAGTCTTTTACAGCCTCTAAAAGAATTGCGATTATAGGAGTATATAGTACGGCTTTCATACCGTTGCGACTTTCCGAAACCAACTCTGGGAAGTTCTCTTCAACTTCTTGAGCAATCAGACCATATGATTTTTGTTTATTTCCTGTCCAATTAAATGAAACACCTTCAAGTTTTTCCAACTTAGACATTGCATCATCAATTTTTTCAATATTAGTTTTTAGTCTTCTATCTGATGACGAAATGAAGTTATTTGCATACAGATCAGCATTTGCATCTCTTTGTGCGAGAGTGTTTGCTGTCGGTGCTGTATCGCCTGTTGCAGTAGCAGTTCCACCCAATGAATCAATAGTTAAAGTGTTAGTTACTGAGTCTGTAGTTAGAACAACGTTTGCACCAGAAGCAACTATCAGTGTAGAATTTCCGGCCGGAGCAACCAAAGAATTTTGTCCAGTTACGGTGATAACACCAAAGGAATTTCCTCCAAGACCAGAATATCCAGAAATTCCAGAATAACCGGAAATGCCAGATGCACCAGAATAACCAGAAATGCCTGAAGTGCCAGAGAAACCTGAATAACCTGAAATGCCACTGAAACCTGAATAACCTGAAATGCCACTGAAACCTGAGTAACCTGAGATTCCAGAGAAACCCGAATATCCTGAAATGCCCGAGAAACCCGAATATCCTGAAATGCCGCTGGAACCACTGTAACCAGAAATGCCAGATACACCAGAGTAACCCGAGATACCTGATCCACCACTATAGCCAGATTGTCCAGAGTAACCAGAGATGCCAGAGAAACCACTATAACCAGATTGTCCTGATGCACCAGAAAACCCACTGTAACCTGAGATGCCTGAGAAACCCGAGTAACCAGAGATGCCACTATAACCTGAAGCACCAGAAATGCCCGAATAACCACTTATACCTGAGTAACCAGATATACCCGATGCACCACTAAAACCTGAGTAACCAGAAATACCCGATGCACCACTAAAACCTGAGTAACCAGAAATGCCAGAGAATCCAGAATAACCACTAATACCTGAAGATCCCGAGTAACCAGAAATGCCCGAAGAACCAGAATAACCACTGTATCCAGAAATACCACTGAATCCAGAATAACCCGATATTCCACTAAATCCTGAATAACCACTGATACCTGATCCAGAGTAACCCGAATAACCTGAGAAACCAGATATGCCTGAGAAACCTGAATAGCCAGAAATACCTGAGAAACCAGATATGCCTGAGAAACCAGAGTATCCAGAGATGCCACTGTAACCAGAAATACCTGAGAAACCTGAGTAACCAGAACGACCACTATAACCACTGATACCGGAATATCCAGAGATGCCACTGAAACCAGAATAACCGGAAATACCAGAGAATCCAGAGTAACCAGAAACACCACTGAAACCAGATGTTCCTACACCACTATAACCGGAAATACCTGAGAAACCTGAGTATCCAGAGATACCTGAGAAACCAGAATAACCAGAGATGCCACTGAAACCAGAATAACCAGAGATACCAGAGAAACCAGAATATCCACTGATACCCGATCCAGAGTAACCTGAATAACCTGAGAATCCAGATTGACCAGAGAATCCTGAATAACCTGAAATACCACTGAAACCCGAGTACCCCGAAATACCAGAGTAACCTGAAATTCCAGATTGCCCAGAGTAACCTGAAGTTCCAGAGTAACCACTTATGCCACTGAAACCACTGTATCCGGAAATACCTGATACACCAGAGTAACCAGAAATGCCACTATATCCCGAAATGCCTGAGTAACCCGAGATGCCTGAGAATCCAGAGTAACCAGAGAATCCCGAATAACCGGAAATACCTGAGAAACCTGAGTATCCAGAGATACCTGAGAAACCACTATAACCTGAAGCACCAGAAATGCCCGAATAACCACTTATACCTGAGTAACCAGATATACCCGATGCACCACTAAAACCTGAGTAACCAGAGATGCCAGATGTTCCCGAATAGCCACTGATACCCGAGAAACCAGAATAACCAGAAGTGCCTGAAATACCAGAGAATCCCGAATAACCTGAGATGCCCGAGTAACCTGAGATTCCAGAGAAACCAGAATAACCAGAAGTACCTGAAATACCTGAGAAACCTGAATACCCCGAGATGCCACTGAAACCCGAATAACCAGAGATACCGGAATAACCACTTATACCAGACCAACCAGAAAAACCCGATTGACCACTGTAACCAGAAATGCCACTATAACCAGAAATACCAGAGAATCCAGAATAACCAGAGATGCCACTGAAACCAGAATAACCGGAAATACCTGAGGCTCCACTGAAACCAGAGTAACCACTGATACCAGAAAATCCAGAATAACCAGAGATGCCACTGAAACCAGAATAACCAGAACGGCCTGAATATCCTGAAATGCCACTAAATCCCGAGTATCCAGAGATACCTGAGAAACCCGAGTATCCAGAAATGCCTGAGGAACCACTATAACCAGATATACCACTGTAACCAGATGTTCCACTAAATCCAGAAATACCCTGATCGCCCTTATCACCAGTTGTGACAAATGTTACAATAACATTTGAGTTATTTGCGAAGGATGTTGCGGATCCAGACAACCACGAAACAGGAATATCAAAATGTTGTCCATCTAATGTATGAACACCTGTGATAGCGTAAATTACAAAATTAAGACTGTTCGCTTCCTCAGTAACTTTAGCTTGTCCTTTAATCGATGAAGACGAATCATCAATTGTCTGAATAAACGAAGCAATGTTTGAACCAAATCTGTCGTTTTGTTCAATAGAGAATTCGGTAACGGCAGTAAATGTTGCGGAATCGAAATCAATATAGCCAGGATCAACACCATGAATCGTATCGTCAGAGAACTTATAGTAGAACGATGCGCCACCAAACTGTCCATCTCTACCCGAATAACCCGATACACCACTGTAACCAGAGATGCCAGATGTTCCCGAATAACCAGATATGCCAGAGAAACCAGAGATGCCACTGAAACCAGAATAACCTGAAGTGCCGGAGAAACCTGAGTAACCCGAAGTGCCTGAGAAACCTGATATCCCACTGAAACCGGAATATCCAGAAGTGCCCGAATAACCACTGATACCAGAGAAACCAGAATAACCACTAATGCCACTGAAACCCGAATATCCACTATAACCAGAACGTCCAGAATAACCAGAGATACCTGAGAAACCAGAGTAACCACTAATACCGGATGTTCCCGAATAACCACTTATACCAGAATAACCACTAATACCCGAGAAACCAGAGAACCCTGATTGACCACTGTAACCAGAAATGCCTGAATAACCAGAGATGCCACTAAAACCAGAATAACCTGAAATGCCGGAGAAACCAGAATAACCACTGTAACCAGAGATACCTGAAGTGCCACTGAAACCTGAATAACCAGAGATGCCAGAGAAACCAGAATAACCACTGTAACCAGAGATACCTGAAGTTCCACTGTAACCAGAGATTCCACTGAAACCCGAATAACCACTGATACCAGAGAAACCAGAATAACCTGAAATGCCAGAGAAACCTGAGTATCCAGAAGTGCCCGAAATGCCAGAGAAACCTGAATAACCAGAGATGCCAGATGTTCCCGAATATCCTGACACACCAGAATAACCTGATGTACCAGAAAACCCACTGTAACCAGAAATACCTGAGAAACCCGAGTAACCGGAGATTCCAGATGCACCACTGAAACCTGAGTAACCGCTTAGGCCAGAGTAACCACTAATACCTGAGAAACCAGAAAAACCTGATTGACCACTGTAACCGGAAATGCCACTAAAACCTGAATATCCAGATTGTCCCGAATAACCAGAAATGCCAGAGAATCCAGAATATCCACTGTATCCTGAAATGCCAGAGAAACCTGAGTATCCAGAGATGCCAGATGTTCCCGAATATCCACTGATACCCGAGAAACCAGAGATACCGGAGAAACCAGAGTATCCACTTATTCCTGAGAATCCACTGTAACCACTAATACCACTGAAACCCGAATATCCAGAGATACCGGAGAAACCAGATATGCCTGAGAAACCAGATGCGCCATTGATACCAGAGTATCCACTTATACCAGAAAAACCAGAAAATCCAGATGTTCCTGAATAACCACTGATACCCGAATAACCACTGATACCGGAGAACCCACTATAACCTGATTGTCCGGATTGTCCACTATAACCAGAGATGCCAGACCAACCAGAAAAACCTGATTGACCACTGTAACCAGAAATACCGCTGTAACCAGAAATACCAGAGAATCCTGAAGTTCCTTGTTGTCCCTGTTGACCACTGTAACCAGAGATGCCAGAAAATCCTGAGTAACCAGATGTGCCACTATATCCACTGATACCACTGAAACCAGAATAACCCGATACACCACTGTAACCAGAAATGCCACTGAAACCACTTATGCCAGAATATCCAGAGAAACCTGATTGTCCAGACCACCCCGAATAACCACTGACACCAGACCAACCAGAGAAACCCGATTGACCAGACCAGCCTGAATAACCACTAATACCCGAGAAACCAGAGAACCCTGATTGACCACTATAACCAGAAATTCCACTATAACCAGAAATGCCACTATAACCTGAAATACCAGACCAACCAGAAAAACCACTGATACCGCTGAAACCAGAGTAACCGGAAATGCCACTATAACCACTGATACCAGACCAACCAGAGAAACCTGATTGACCACTGTAACCGCTTACACCAGAATAACCTGATGTGCCAGAAAAACCACTGATACCAGACCAACCAGAGAAACCAGATGTTCCAGAGTAACCCGACTCGCCACTAAAACCTGAGTAACCTGAAATACCAGAGTATCCAGATAAACCATCTTGTCCAGAAAAACCTGAAGAACCGGCAATACCATCTTGACCAGAGTAACCCGATGTTCCCGAATGACCGGAATAACCCGATACACCACTGAAACCGGAATAACCAGAAATACCAGATGTGCCAGAATAACCCGATACACCACTGAAACCGGAATAACCAGAAATACCAGATGTGCCAGAGAAACCACTAATACCGGAAAAACCCGAATAACCTGATTCACCACTGAAACCAGAATAACCCGATACACCACTGAAACCTGAGTAACCGGAAATGCCACTATAACCAGAAATACCTGAGAAACCTGAATTGCCTTCTGGGCCTTGAATTGGCCCAACATTATCCCAAGATGATCCATTCCAAACATATCCATCACCATTGTCTAATACAATGTAAAGATCACCAATGTTTGGGGAAACAATATCGTCCAAATCAATAACAGACTGAACCGAACCTTTTAATGTTACTGAAGTTCCATTTAGACCAGAATAACCTGAGATACCCGAATATCCAGATTCACCAGAATAACCACTAATACCGGAAAAACCTGAATAACCAGATTCACCACTATAACCCGAAATTCCAGAATCTCCAGAGTAACCCGAAATTCCAGAATCTCCAGAGTAACCACTTACGCCAGAATATCCAGATTCACCAGAGTAACCTGAAATTCCAGAATGTCCTGAGAAACCGGAAACACCCTGTTCACCCTGTAAACCACTATATCCCGAATATCCCGAAAAACCAGAAAGTCCATTCTGACCGCTATAACCCGAAAAACCAGAAAGACCATCTTGACCCGAAAAACCCGAAGTTCCTATACCAGAGTAACCCGACTGCCCTGATTGACCTGAATAACCCGATGTGCCCGATTGTCCAGAGTATCCACTGATACCAGAGAAACCTGAAGCACCATTTTGACCTGAGAAACCAGATATGCCTGAGAAACCAGAAATCCCACTATAACCGGAAATGCCACTGTAACCAGAGATACCTGAGAAACCAGAATATCCTGATTGGCCTGAATAACCCGATGTGCCTGATTGACCAGACCACCCCGAATAACCACTGATACCAGAGAAACCTGAAGTGCTGTTACCAGAGTAACCAGATGTGCCTGAATAACCAGATATTCCAGAATGACCAGAGAAACCAGATTGACCGGAATAACCAGATGTTCCAGAAATACCAGACCAACCAGAGTAACCAGATGTGCCTGAATAACCTGAAATCCCCGATCCACCAGTTTGTCCAATTTGGCCTGAGTAACCTGAAATTCCTGAGAAACCACTGATACCTGAATTACCAGAGTAACCAGAGATGCCACTGAAACCTGATGTACCCGAGTAACCAGAGAAACCTGAAGTGCCTTCACCCGAATATCCTGAGAAACCAGAATATCCCGAGATACCAGAGTATCCTGAACTACCTTGTTCTGTTGGAGAAGTATTTACGGAAGAAACAGTAGTCCTATTTGACTTGACTGTTGTAACTAAGTTTGTTTGGGGATTTACGGTTACTTTGGTTGCCATGTTATCTCGTTACGTTTGGTGTGACGGTTGCGATGCCCTCAAAGATACGTTCGACTTCTCCTGCGGGACTCTCAATCTCAACATCATAAACATAACGACCAGCACGAATATTTGCTGTGGTACTTGCCGATAACTCTATACGTATTACCCCATTGAGAGGTTCTACGATATTCACCGTGAAATTAACTGCGGTACTAGAATAGTAAGATTTTCTTAATTGTGATCTGGCTAGGTATGATACCAAATTCTTAGCAGATCCGTCTGCTTCATTTACGGTAACAACTGTGTTAAAATTTGCGCCAGCTTCTATTAGTAATTCTACGAAATCTGCCAAGATAGACTCCTTTTTATAGTCTATTTAGTCATTTTGTCATCTATAATCTCGTGGAAAATGTCTTTTTCGAACTTCAGACAGATACGAGTTATAGCAATGTTCTTTGTCAAAAAAGAACAATGTATCAATTATTGGTCTAAAAACTTTACCGAAAAATTTACCATCTCTTTCTACTCTCCATGCTCTGGCAGAAAGTGTTTCATCGGCATATCCCAGAAATAAAGTGTTTGCTAGTTGATCAATCGCTATGAGTATTTGTTTCATTTTTTCTTTTTAGGAAGCAGTCTATAATAATGTATTAGACCACCACTAAAAGAATGAAACATCCAAGGTCTAAAAAATATAGCTTGATTTGTGTTTAGTTCATAGTTTGCAGCATACTTCCATTCCATCATATTCCGATAGTTAAATTTAAAGCCATCAAGTGCGGTGTAAGCATCAACTTGACCAAATTTTTCAGGATTCGGATTCAAATGATGATATACATTGAACATCACATTATCTTCAAGTGCAACGGCAAAACACCACTCATCTATAGAATCAAAGCCTTCAAAATGTGGAATCAGCATCGGAATACGAAATGTTCCTGAAGTCTCTTCATCAATTACAACATCCTCATGAAGAACTTTGCGAAATGTTTTTTCGATTCCTGGCGTAAATAAATTAAAATGTGCTACTTGTTTGCCAAATTCAGTTGGTTCAAAATTTAGACCAATCGTTATGTTATATAACTTTTGAGCATCATTATTTTGAAAGAAATTATCTGCTTGAACAATCTTCACCATTGTTCTTGTTTCTGGAACTTGAACTAGGTTTCTTTTCATCTATTATTCACCCCACGCAAATCTTTTATCTATAACTTTTGTAGTATTTATTTTCTCCAATAAACCGTATATCAAATCATCAATTTGTTTTTCAGTAAAGTCCATAAGACGATCATTAACACGATCAGCAAACTCTGAATCAATACCAGAGATACGAATTGGTGAGTATGTCGGTTTTAATCCATTTCTAACAAAATGAAAATAGTCTGGATAAGATACATTCTTTTCAAATGTGCTGCCCATAATAACTGTTCCGGGCTTGTCGAATGAACGTGCAATATGTTGTCCAAGTGAATCACAACCAACAAAGTAGTCACAGTTGTAAATTGCACTCATCCAGAATCGCAGATCAGGATTCAAATCAAAAGGTTTGAAACTAAAATCATCGCCTGGATGAACAAACTCTTTTGATCCAAAGAAAACAACAACAGCATGTTCAGAAAGTTTTTTACCAATTCGCAGATAGTCATCAACATCAAGACTGCGATGTGAACCATCATAAGGTCGATTGTGTTGCATACCTAAACCAGAACCATATGGTTGAAAGATAACAACTTTATCTTTGCGATATTCTTGTTTGAGTTTATCAAAAATTCCTTGAACAGCACGAATCTCTACAGTCTGAAGATATAGATTTGGTTTATCTAAATCAGAATGATCATTGGTATTATTAATCTCTTCATCAAATGCTTCCGCTAGGGATTTTTGTTGCGTGTAATAACTTCTGCGATCATATGGTTCTGGTACTAACAAATCATTATCACGAATGAATTCTTCAAACACACCTTTTTGACCAATGCCGAATGTTCTTTGTTGAAGAATTGGGTGCGACCAGTAAAGTGATTCCCACCCATAGATAAGAACTTTGAAATCGTTATCTGGATTCAATCGTGCGAATTTTTCAAGTGCAGGTATTGCTGTGATTACTCTGCCAGCACCACCATTGATAATAAAAGTTTTATTCATTTTTCTGCTTTCACAAAACATACTAAAG
>JACCDO010996765.1_pt1 | contig 12867 bp, 12 predicted proteins | sample 7446101 | NCBI WGS metagenome assembly JACCDO01 (sample SAMN15323440, study PRJNA562643) | freshwater metagenome | isolation source: river surface water | place: USA:Blue River Watershed | collected 2017-08-16
AGCGCAACTTCAGCACTAATTCCGCGCTTATCGTCCTCTGAACCAAAAGTGATCACGGTTGGATGGGTTGCACCTTTTGGTTGGTTGATGTGAGTTACGAAGTCAGCAATACCGCCGTCATATTTATAAACAACTGTATGTGGCTTTCCATCAACATCAACCGCAGCTTCTCGTTCATCAGTGATTGAAATGGTTAGACCTTTATTTAGAAAGGCCATTTCTTGAAAACGGCGAGCAAGAGTTGTGAAATCAAAAATTGTGGTTTCAAAAATATCGCCATCTGGCCAGAAAGTTACTTTGGTTCCAGTTTCGGATGATTCACCAACAATTGCGAGTGGCGCATTTGGAACACCATGTTTGTATGACTGTTCATAAAGTTTTCCATCACGACGAACTTGAACAGTTAGATCTGTTGAAAGTGCGTTAACAACTGTGACACCCACGCCGTGCAAACCACCAGATACTGCGTATCCGCCGCCGCCGAACTTTCCGCCTGCGTGCAAGACAGTCAAGATAACTTCAACTGCTGGTTTCTTTTCGACTGGGTGTTCATCAACTGGCATACCGCGGCCGTTGTCGACAACGCTTAGGCCGCCATCTTTCAAAATTGTTACTTCGATGTGCGTGCAATAACCTGCAAGAGCTTCATCAACAGAGTTGTCTACGACTTCATAAACCAAATGATGTAGACCGCGCTCACCGGTTGAACCGATGTACATACCTGGACGTTTACGAACCGCATCAAGGCCTTCAAGAACTTGAATGGCACTGGCGTCGTAGGTCATTGGATACCTTCCTCACACATAACGCAGGCCCCCAACAAGGGGGGCCAAAAAGTCGGGGGAAGCGACTTGAAAACAGGATCAAATTCTACCCTTTTTTGCGCTCGATTTCCTCTATTTTGGCTCACAAGGTGCCCCTAGTGAAATGGCCCTCGGTTTGGGTAGGAACCCACAGATTTTGGGGTAAATTTTCTTAAAACTGGCTTGGCGGTGCGAATTTAGCCATAGGTGTCCCGAGGCCCTCGGCCCGGAACCCTTCTTTGACCATGTCTCCAACTTGGAACTTTTGGACCGTTGACCGAGAGGTCCAGCACCTGCCCTTGGCCAATTTCTTCACCGATTTTTACAAGGATTTGCGGGACCAACATCCGAATTTGGGTGGCCCAGGCGGTTGAATCTGTGATCAGGTTCAAAGTCTTTGTCTCGGGATCGAATTCCCCCATCGAAACGTGAGCTGCGATTTCTTCACCAACCACCTCAGTCCATCGAGCTGCGAGTGTGCCAACCGCAATTGGCCCAGAAAAATCCGACTGCAACATGAAATCTTCTAGGACAGATGAAATTAGTTTTGGATCTCGTTCTGATGAATTGTTTGAACGTGAAAGCTTTACACCAGTTTTACCTGTCGGGGTTTTTCCAGTTGATTGAATGTAGGCAAGCAGTTTTCGAAAACGATTAGCGGCAATGCGAGTTACATCATCTTGATTATTCAACTCTACTCACCGTCCCATCGATTACATTAAAGAGTGCGCCATCTAATTCCTTTGGCACATCATTGGCAACTGCTGCAGTCACAATAGTTTGTTCATTATTTTTTACTAAGTCAACTAATTTGCTTCGACGGATTTCATCTAACTCCGCAAACACATCGTCGAGAATTAAAACAGGATCACCGCCGCGAGAAGAGCGCTTTAGTAATTCAAACAAACTTAGTTTCAAAGCCAATGCACAGGACCAAGACTCACCGTGACTCGCATAGCCGCGAACTGGTAAGTCGCGCAGCATCAGTTGTAATTCATCTCGGTGTGGACCAACCAATGTAATTCCGCGATCTAATTCACTGTTTCTTTTTTCAGCCAGCGCTGCCAACATTGCTGATTCGATTGATGCAATGGTTAATTCACCTGCTGGAACTTCAAGATTTGATACATAGGAAATGGCTAGTGGGCCGCGATCATCAGAAACTTTTGTGTATGCATCGCTTACCAACTCTTGCATATTTTCTATGAGTTTCAATCGGTGATACATAACTGCTGCACCTGTTTTTGCCAGTTGCACATCCCAAACATCTAAGGTGTGTAGGACTTCTTCAGTTCTTTTGCCATAGGCCGATTTAAGTAATGCATTCCTTTGTCGCAGTGACTTTTCGAAATCTGCTCGCACACCCGCATAGCTAGGAATTAATTGTGTAATGGAGTCATCCATAAACTTTCTGCGTTCTGATGGATCTCCTTTTATGAGCATTAAATCTTCAGGCGCAAAAGTGACAGTCAACAAAATTCCGAGAAGTTCACGTGCCTTAGTTAAAGGTGAACCGTTTTGTTTTGCTTTATTTGCTTTACCGGGAGTTATTTCAACATCGAGTGAAATGGTTCTTGAATCTTGTTCCACCACAACTTGTACTGCGGCACTCGATTCACCTTGTTTTACAAGTGGCTGATCGCTGGCAACGCGGTGGCTTGAAAAAGATGCACAATAGTTCAACGCTTCAATGAGGTTAGTTTTACCTTGGCCGTTGGTTCCAATAAAAACATTTATTCCAGGTACAAGTTTTATGTTCACGTAGTCATAAGACCGGAACCGTAAAAGACTTAACCCTGATACATACATTTTTAACGCGGTGGTTTTGGCATTAGCCAGTATTTATAACCGCCAGCATCATCTTTGCCAGCTTCCTTAGCTCCAGTTAGTAGAGCAGGTTCCTTCACTGAGAGGAATTGGAATTTTGCATGTGGTGCGTTTAATGATGTTAAACCTTCAAGTAGGCGGTTTGGATCAAACAGAATCGGTCCATCTAGTGCGCCTTCAATAGCTGCGTCCAAAACTTCACTCGCTAAACCGTTTGAAGTGCCACGAGCGGTGAGTGTTAATTCGTTTTCACCAAGTTCTAGGTGAATAAAGCTGTTGTCTTTATCTTCCAAAACTAGACGTACACGGCGCACTGCGGCAGCCAAGGTGTTTACTTCAACATAAGCAGTGATTGATCCAGGTGCTGGAATGCTGGTGCGGTATTTTGGAAATTGATTTGGAAGAAGTGAGACCGCAATGCTGCGGCCGTTTCCTGAAAAACCAATCAATGTATTTTCTTTGCCTGTAGAAAGCGAGATTTCAACTTTCTCGCAATCTTGCAGACCTTTTGCGATGTCGCTTACTTTGTGAGCTGGAATTAAAACTGCAAGTTCTGGATCTTCGACTAGTGGATTCCATTCAATATCTTTTAATGCAAGTCTAAAAGTGTCGGTTGCACCAAGTGTGATGATTTCTTTGAAAAATTCAAATTGAATACCAGTGAGGTTTGGTCGGTTGTCGCCAACGTGAGCTGCAATCACAACTTGTGATACCGCGTATGCAAGGTTCGCTCCAGTAATTGTTCCAAGTGGAGTTGGAAGATCCACCATCTTTGGAAAATCATCGTTAGTAATTGTTGGTAAATCAAAAGATGATCTACCGCAAACAATGTCGATGTTGTTGTCGTTTAATGAAATTGTTACTGGGGCTGATGGAAGTGTTTTTGTGATGTCAGTAAGTAAGCGACCTGGAACAACGCATTTTCCAGGTTGTTCAACTACCGCATCAATTTCTGCGCGAGCACTTATGTCGCGGTCGTATGCGATTAAAACTACTTTGTCACCTTCGGCTTCAATACCAAGACCGATATTTTTTCCAGTGCGTGAATTACCTAGCGCGCGTGCAGTCCAATTAACAGCGTCTGCAAGCGCATCCTTCTCAATGCGAATTTTCACTAAAGCCACTTCCTTAAAGGTGAGGAGCGCTAATCGTGGCAGATTAGCGCTCCATAGTCACCACTGGGTCGAGTTAAATTTTTCTTAGAAGTTGTCGTCGTCGGACTCAGGAATAAAATCCGGAATCTCGAGTTTTTGACTCATATCGCGACTGCTACGAACTCGTTTTAGTTCATGGTTCAAACGCTTATATGAAGCGGATTGGCCTTTGGCTGTACCTTCGAATGAAGAGAATTTCATACCAAGATCTGCACCTTGCCAAGCTGCTTCATTAACTCCGAGGAATTGGAAATCCCAGTTATAGACTTCAGTTTGCTGCTTGATCAGCTCACGAACTTGTTCCAATGTGTAGTTGGAACTGGCATTTTCTTGGCCATCTGTCACGATTACGAAAATCACTCGCTCTGGGCGCTCAACTTCTGCCATTTTTGCAAGATCTTCACCGGTCGCCAAAATCTCATTCCCAACTGCATCTAGTAGAGCGGTTGAGCCACGAGGTACCAGTTTGTATTCAGGATTCTTGGTGGAGAGTCGGCAGACAGTGTCGAACTGAGTGTCGAATTGGGTAAGCGTTACGGTGAAATTGCCGGTTTCAGCGATTTGCTCGGAAATTAGTGCATTGATGCCGCTGGTTGATTCTTGAGCTAGGTTCTGCATAGATCCTGAGCGATCAACAACCAGCGAGACGTGTGTGTAACCAGATTTGGTCACTTTGCCCCCTGTGTTTAGTTGGTATTTAGTTTGCTTCCGGTGGAAGTTGGCCAATATTGAGGTATCAACCTGACGCTTGGTTTAGAGAATTTGTCCACACAGCCAAACCCAATGGTTTTAGGGTTTATTTATTTAAATAGTTAGTCGTAGTAGTAGGTGTTGTGAATACTGTGGATAAACCCTCAAAATACGTATTTTTGAGAGTAAAAATGACAATAATTCTGTGAATTACTGTGTGGATAGAAGTATGAGTTTTTACCCAGATCTGTGCACAGGTTCAAAGTACCAAATTTTTATCAACACTCGCCCGAGAGTTATCCCAGCACGCTGTTACGAATGTTAAAACTGTGACACTTAAGTCGTAAGTTATCCACAGTTTGTCCCCAATTTGGGATAACTCACAAAAGACTCAAATTTTCACACTATTAACAAAAGTCACACTTTTAACTTGCGTGACTCTTAATCCGCTGAGTCAATTCAGTGAGCTCGTTAAAAACTCGAGGTTGTTCACTCATAGCTTTACGAATCTTTCGATCCGCGTGCATAACTGTGGTGTGGTCACGATTACCGAAAGCCTGACCAATCTTGGGCAATGAAAGGTCTGTTAATTCGCGGCAAAGGAACATTGCCATTTGTCGAGCCTGCACAATTTCTTTTTCACGAGACTGGCCACAAAGCTCTTCGATTGAAACGTTCATATAGTTTGCAGTGACTTCCATAATGATTGTGGAAGTAATTTCCGGACCTACTTGATCTGGAATTAAGTCACGCAAAACTAATTCCGCCATTGCTAAATCTGCAGTTTGTTTATTCAAGTTAGCCCAGGCGGTTACACGAATCAACGCACCTTCAAGCTCACGAATATTTGATGAGATTTTCGAGGCGATGTATTCAAGAACATCACCTGGAACACTTAAGCGTTCTTGCAAAGTTTTCTTTCGCAAAATTGCAATACGAGTTTCTAAGTCTGGTGGCTGAATGTCGATGATGAAGCCAGATGCGAAACGTGAACGCATGCGATCTTCAAAGTCATTTAACTGCCGCGGAGGCATGTCAGATGTAATAACGATTTGCTTGTTTGCATTGTAAAGAGTGTTAAAAGTATGGAAAAACTCTTCTTTTGTTTGAACTTTTCCACTTAGGAACTGGATGTCATCGATTAGCAAAACATCAATGTCGCGATATTTCTTTTGGAATTCTGCGGCTTTGTCGTCGCGAATTGAGTTAATGAATTCGTTAGTAAATTCTTCTGAAGAAACATAGCGAACTCGTTTACCAATAAACAACGAGCGGGTGTAGTTACCAATCGCGTGAAGTAAGTGAGTTTTTCCAAGTCCAGATTCACCGTAGATAAAAAGTGGGTTGTATGACTGGCCAGGTTTTTCAGCAACAGTTTCAGCTGCAGCAGCAGCGAATCTATTTGCAGCACCTTTAACAAATGTGTCGAAGGTGTATTTCGGATTTAGTTTTGAAGCTTGGTCGTAGTCGACATCTGTTTGCGGAAGTTCGGTCTCATTGATTTGCAAAACCGCGTCTGCGACTAAGTCGGTGTCGTCTTCACTCAAACCAATTTCTGGGTCGATGCGAAAAGCCATTCCGATTGAGCGACCAAGAGCTGTGGTCAAAGCTGCTGAGATTGCTACTTGGTAACGGGGCTCAAGGATGTTTTTTGTAAATTCGTTTGGCACCGCAATTAATAGTGTGTCGGTGTCTTCGTGGAGCAGTAGTGGCTTTGAAAGATTGATAAAAGCCCGTTGCTGGGATTCGACCGAACCCGAGGCAAAAGCCTGGTCGAGAGCTAAGGACCAAATCCGACCCAAGGACTCAACATCTGTGGCCTGGGTGGCATCGGTGGTGGTGCCCGAGTTTTCGAGATCCATGCGCTTTGCCTGCCTTTGCTTCCTTTATCCAACCCTGAAGGTCTACTTGAGACCTATCCACAGGTTTTGCACAGGCTGTGTGTAGCCGTAGCGGGCGGAGATTAGACGCTGGGTCAAGGCTTTGGCAAGACTTGTCCACAGGTCTAAAGGTTCACTTTACGCTCAACTTTGGCTAAATGTCCAAATTGGGAAATCACCCTCACAGGGGTATCCACAACCCGAAACCCTCAGTTTGACCTAAGCAGGCTCGAGTGTGTAACTTTCGCCCTCAAGATTTTTCAAGATGGGAAAAACCGTGTCCAAGCGTACTTTTCAGCCGAACAACCGCCGTCGTGCAAAGACTCACGGATTCCGTCTACGTATGCGCACCCGCGCCGGTCGTGCAGTTCTTTCTGCTCGCCGCCGCAAGGGCCGTGCTCGTCTAGCAGTTTGATTTTTCGTGCTGCCACGTCAGCACCGGCTTCATTTGAGCGCCGATCTTCGCCGGGTCAACCGCAGAGGTCGGCGTTTTGTCGTATCTGAAGCTGTTTTTACAGTTCTACAAACTCCTAAAACCACTCGGGTTGGTGTAATTACGCCTGGAAAAGTGGGAAATTCAGTGGTTCGGCATCAGATAGCTCGTAAGGTTCGAGCCGCTGCCGCTGTATTTATTGAAAAGCATCCAGATGGCTTTGAGTTGGTAGTCCGAGCTCAGGCGGGTGCGCAGGATCTCTCAGTTTCCCAATGGATTGAATTATTTGAACGGAGTCTTCTCATTGAAAAGGCTCTTTGAAGTCATTTGGCAAAACGGAATCGGTAAGGCGCTGGCTTACGTTTTGATTGCACCCATCCGGCTATATCAACTGACTATTTCACCTTTGCTCGGTGATGTTTGCCGTTACTATCCGTCCTGTTCAAAATACGCCGTTGAATCCCTAAAAGTGCATGGGCCATTTAAAGGTTTGATTTTGACTGCGTACCGACTATTGCGCTGCACACCGTTCACCCGTGGTGGAATCGATCCAACACCTGAACGTGGTCGCTGGCGACCGATAGTAGAAACTGATGTGGAGTAAGAGTGTTTGATTTTATTTTGAATCCAATTGAACTAGCTGTGTCTTGGATTTTGGTTGGCTTTCATTCAATCTTAACGCCGGTTCTTGGTGCGGACGAAGGTGCAACTTGGGCACTTTCAATTGTTGGTTTGGTGCTAGTAATTCGTACTGCACTTATTCCGTTGTTTGTTAAGCAAATTCGTTCACAACGCAATTTGCAATTAATTCAGCCACAAATGAAAGCAATTCAAGCGAAATATGCGGGCGATCGCCAAAAGCAATCTGAAGAAATGATGAAGCTTTATCAAGAGACCGGCACAAATCCGTTTTCTTCTTGCTTGCCGTTGCTTGCGCAATCACCAATCTTTTTCGGTTTGTTTACTGTGTTGCAAGGAATTGCTCAACAAAATTACGACGATACTTTTGGCCAAAATTTCGCACACCTTATGGAATCAGCACATAATGCTTCCATTCTGGATGTTCCACTTTATGCAACTTTCTTGACTGCTAGCGAACCACATTTGGTTGCAAACCAAACCAAGATTCAAATTGCTTGTGCGCTGCTTGTAGTTTTGATGACAGTCACAATGTTTATTACACAACGTCAGCTGCTGGTGAAAAATGTTGCTGCTGACAATCCAATGATTCAACAACAAAAAGTAATGATGTATTTATTCCCGCTACTTTTTGCAGTTGGTGGTGTTGGTTTCCCAATTGGTGTTTTGATTTATTGGTTAACCACAAATATTTGGTCAATGGGCCAGCAGTTCTACGTAATTAGAAATAGTCCAGCACCAGGAACTCCTGCACATGCGGCTTATTTAGAACGCAAAAAGAAAAAAGATTTGAAGAAAGGTGTTTTCACCGAATCTTCTGAAGAAAATACAGATGAAGTGAAGCGAGTACAACCAAAACGTGCGGCTCGTTCAAAGCGTAAGAAGTAAAACTATCTCTGAATAGTTTTTTAAAGGAAAAATAAATGTCTGATAAAGCTACAAAAGAAGAACTAGTTCGCGAAGGTGATATTGCGGCGGACTACCTTGACGAATTTTTAACTATTGCCGGCATCGAAGGCGACATCGTGATGGACGTCGAAGGCGATCGCGCGATTGTTGCAATCGTTGATGGGGAACTAGACCAATTGATTGGCAAGCGCGGCGAGGTGGTTGCTGCTTTGCAGGAACTTTCTCGCTTGGCTGTCACCCAGGAGACAGGTAACCGCAGCCGTCTAACTCTCGATATTGGTGGCTACCGCGACAAGAAGCGTGCTGAGCTTCATGAAATCGGTACAAAAGCGGCAAATAAGGCAAATCAGACAGGTGAGCCAGTTAAATTGCGTGCCATGAATGCTTACGAGCGCAAGATCGTTCACGATGCAATTGCTCTTGCTGGTGCAGCCTCTGAGTCTGAGGGTGAAGAGCCAAACCGATTTATCGTGGTAACTCCACAAGCGTAAATGTCTGATGTTTCACGTGAAACAGTAGCCGAGTCCAACGCTAAAGAGCGCTGGCCGGAAGTTTTTGACCTGCTCAAGCGCTATCACCACTGGCTATGTGTGGCTGGAGTTGAGCGTGGTTTAGTTGGTCCGCGTGAGATTGACCGAATGTGGGATCGCCACATCAACAATTCTGCAGTTCTCGAAGAACTAGTTCCCCATGGAGTTTCCGTTATTGATGTGGGCTCAGGGGCTGGATTGCCTGGAATTCCACTCGCGATTGTGCGCCCAGACCTGAAAATCACCCTGCTAGAACCACTTGCGCGCCGAGTTGATTACCTAAACGAGGTGATAGCTGACCTTGGTTTGAGCGATCGAGTGGATGTAGTTAGAGGTCGGGCCGAAGAACCGGCGGCCAAAAAGCTCTCTGCAGATGTAGTAACAGGTCGAGCAGTTGCATCGCTTTCCAAACTAATCAGCTGGTGCTGGCCACTTGTAAAGCCGGGTGGGCAGATTTTGATGATTAAAGGCCAAACCGCAACTGAGGAAGTTGAGGCAGCACTTCCAGTTTTAAGACGCAAAAACCTCCAGGCATCTGTTCTGCAAGCGGGCGCTGGAGTGGTTGATCCACTAACCACCGCGGTCAAACTAGTTAAGAACTAGTCCTCACTTTTAACTTTTAGCACTTTGATGGCACACTCTGCCCCGACTCAAAAGGCGGCCCATGAACGACAATGTTTCACGTGAAACAACCGACTTTGGTGGGAAATTTCTCCCCCACCCACCTAAAACTCGCATCTTCACAGTTGCCAATCAAAAAGGTGGGGTTGGTAAAACAACTTCGACTGTAAACCTGGCGGCAGCTTTGGCCGAGGGTAGTTTGCACGTCTTAGTGATTGACCTAGATCCTCAAGGCAACGCTTCCACGGCTTTGGCAATTGCCCACCACCAAGGTGTCCCAGACATTTATGCCACATTGGTAGATAACGTGCCATTGAGCGATGTGGTTCAGGCAGTCCCTCACACCCAAAATCTTTGGTGCGCTCCAGCCACAATTGACCTTGCCGGCGCTGAAATTGAATTGGTTTCCATGCTTGCACGTGAGAGCCGGTTGATTCGTGCGATCACCGCTTATGAAGCGTTCCACGCTGAAAAGTACGGCCAACCGCTCGACTACATATTTATTGACTGCCCACCAAGTTTGGGTCTGCTCACCATTAATGCACTAGTGGCAGCCCGCGAAGTCTTGGTTCCAATTCAATGCGAGTACTACGCACTTGAAGGTTTAGGCCAACTGCGCAAGACCATTGAACTTGTGAGCGACAAACTAAATACAGACTTGAAGCTTTCAACCATGCTTTTGACCATGTACGACTCAAGAACTCGCTTGGCTCAAGACGTGGTCGACGATGTGAAGTCAAACTTCCCAGCAGAAGCCATGCAAACTCTGATTCCAAGATCGGTTCGAATCTCCGAGGCGCCGAGCCGGGATATGACCGTAATTGGCTACGACCGAACTTCACCTGGATCTCAGGCCTACATCGCTGCAGCTCGTGAACTTGCGTATCGAGCTGAAGGTCTAACTCCAGCTCAAGAAGAACCGGTGAGCGTCTGATGGCTTCAAAAGCACGCGGACTTGGAAAAGGAATCGGATCACTCATCCCAGATGTGACTCCCGTCACATCACCAAGCACAAAAACAACCGAGGCAAGTGCAAAAGTGACAACTCCAGCCCCGGTTCAACAGGTTGATGCATCTGCGGTTTACGCAGAGATCGCACTTTCTCGCATTATCCCGAATCCAAAGCAGCCTCGCGTTGCTTTTGATGAAGAAGCGATGGCAGAACTAGTCCATTCATTAAAAGAAATCGGATTACTGCAACCAATCGTTGTTCGTTCAATCACACCAACACCTGAAGGTGCTGATTTTGAAATTGTTGCAGGTGAACGTCGTAGGCGTGCAGCCCAACAAGCAGGTTTTACAGAAATCCCAGTAATCATTCGCCAAACAAATGACGATGTTTTATTGCGCGATGCACTTTTGGAAAACTTACATCGCGCGCAACTAAATGCATTGGAAGAAGCAGCTGCATATCAACAGTTACTAAATGATTTTGGTTGCACACAAGAAGAACTTTCACAACGCATTGGTCGTTCGCGCCCGACAATCACAAACACAATTCGTTTATTGAATCTTCCAGCGAATGTTCAACGTCGAGTTGCAGCTGGTGTAATCAGTGCTGGTCACGCGCGATCACTGCTGGCACTTTCAACCGAAGAAGAAATGGAAAACCTTGCAAAGCGAATTGTTGCTGAAGGTTTGTCTGTTCGCGCCGTTGAAGAAATTGTTGCAGTAGGTGTTGGAACAAAAAGCAGTAAGGGAAAAAATCCAAAAGGAAAGAAAATTGTTTCTCCTGCACTGAATGAAATAGCAGATCGGCTTTCTGACAAATTTGAAACTCGCGTGAAGATTGATATGGCTCGCAGCAAGGGAACAGTCACAATCGAGTTTGCTACCTTTGATGACTTGCAGCGAATCATCAACATCATTGATGGTGAATAAACTGAAAAAGAAATTACTGGCATCAGATTTAGATGGCACGTTTTTAAATTCAAAAGGTGAAGTCTCTTTCGAAAACCGTGACGCAGTTGCGCGCGCAATCGAGAATGAACTTGAAGTAATTTTTGTAACTGGTCGGCCAGCAAGATGGTTGCGTGGAGTCGCTGACCTTGCCAATCATTACAACAAAATCGTTGGAGCAAATGGCGCATTCATCGCTGACATGCAAAAGATGGAAGTCATCCAAACAAACCCAGTAGACAACGAGATGTTGAACATTGTGGTGGACAGAATTAGAAGTAAATATCCAGATTCCGAATTTGCGATCGAGAGATCTTTCATCGGGATGCCGATTGCAAAATCTGTTTGCGCAAATTATGAAACTATGTATGTTGAAGCGTTAAGCGATTTCGAATACGCAATCTCACCAAACTACGAAGTGCTGTGGCGGAATATGGAATTCATTCCGGTGGCGCCAATTGAAACCTTGATGGCAAAACCTGACATCACAAAAGTCTTAGTTAAGCCGGGTGATCCAAATGGATGGACTTCCGACTCCTGGCTTGCCGAGATTCATTCAATCGTCAACAACGAACTTCAAACCACTCACGCCTCCGAGCATGTTGTGATTGCAGAACTGAGCGCACTTGGAATCACAAAAGCCACAGCTTTAGAGCAAATTTCTGCGAAGAACGGCTTAATTGCAAATGAAATTGTGGCGGTAGGCGATATGCCGAACGACATTCCAATGCTGCAGTGGGCCGGCGAAGCCTGGGCAGTGGCAAATGCACACGAAGAAGTTTTACAGGTTACACAAAATATTTTGCCGCACACTGATGAGCATGCGGTTGCACACTTAATTGACGACTTAATTAACCGCTAAAAATTAAGCGGTTAAGAATTCTTGACCGCCTAGATACGGACGCAATGCAACAGGGATTCTTACCGATCCATCTGCTTGCTGATGATTTTCAAGTATGCAGGCAATGGTTCGTGCAAGTGCAACCAAGGTTCCGTTCAACGTTGCAACTGGTTCGGTTCCATTTTCACCTTTGGTGCGAATCCGCAGACGGCGTGATTGGAAAGTTGTGCAATTTGAAGTAGAAGTGAGTTCACGGTAACGACCTTGTACTGGGAACCAAGCTTCACAGTCAAACTTTCGAGCCGCCGATGATCCAAGGTCACCTGTTGCCACATCGATTACGTGGAACGGTAATTCGAGTGCAGTCAAAAATTCTTTTTCAAACGCTAATAATTTTTGGTGTTCGGCATCTGCATCTTTTGGATCAACGAATGAAAACATTTCAACTTTATCGAACCAGTGAACTCGGAAAATACCTTTGGTGTCCTTTCCATGAGAGCCAGCTTCACGGCGGTAGCAAGGTGAGTAACCTGCGTATCGAATTGGAAGTTGTTTTGCATCAAGAATTTCATCCATGTGCATTGCAGCAAGGGGAACTTCAGCAGTTCCCACCAAATACATGTCATCGTTTGGCAAGTGAT
>JACCDO010874184.1_pt1 | contig 12861 bp, 9 predicted proteins | sample 7446101 | NCBI WGS metagenome assembly JACCDO01 (sample SAMN15323440, study PRJNA562643) | freshwater metagenome | isolation source: river surface water | place: USA:Blue River Watershed | collected 2017-08-16
ATATCCATCACACAATCAACTAAATTTGAGAGCGCAGGTGAGAAGCGTGACATGAATAACTCAACTGACACTTTGCATAAGCCGCAGAATGACAGCAGCAACGAGTCCAGCCAGAGCATCATGTACCTAAGTCCGTCGTCAACTGAAGCAGAAAGAAAGAATGGTAGCATAGAGAGTAGTGGGCTTATATCGCCCCTATCCGCCACCCCTAGCAGCAATAGAGGTGGCCTGACTAGCTCGCCAATAGCGTCGCCAGGGAGTGTCCATAGCATCTCTGTCAATGACTCCTTGAATGGCGAGTCGCCCGTTCCTCCACCACCTGCGGACTCGCCTGCAACCAACAGAACTGATTCCCGAAATCTATCTAACTATATCGATTACAGCATTTCCTCGGCGAGCAGCAGTGACGACGACTATACTCCATCGCCCAAGAAACCGACTTCGCCGTTACAAGAAGCGCAACAGAAGTACGAGAAAGAGAATCCCTTTTCTGGCCTTTCCCCTGACAAGTATACTTACATGAATCTGCCTGAGAAGTTCAAGAATCATCCTAGTGGCATCGCTAATGACAGCGACTTACAGATGCTGGCTGCAGTTGAGAAAGAGGCGATTGAAGCATTCAAAGAGCAAGAAAAGATATTAGATTTCATTCATCAAGGGAAGTACGAGGCCAATATCCCCGTGGATATCATCCCAACGTCGCCATACAAAGCCCCAACGAGCAAGTTCAGCACTGCTGTAGAGTACTTTGATCGTGCTTCGAGTCTTGCCAATGCTGGCGACCTAGAGAATGCAGTGCCATTGTACCATTACGCACTCAAGATGTTCGAAACAGCAGGAATAAAAAATTTAAAGTTGATTCGAGAAGAGGTTGATTACTGGACAGAAATGCTACAAAAAAATATGACTACTACACAAGAGTACACCCCTGAACCTTCCTTCGCAACCAAGTATCTAGAGAAAACTATTGCAAGTGGTAGAATGACTAATACTAATATGCTGAATAGGAGCAAGATAACAACTCCAAAAATAAACAAACAAACCATGCTATTATCCCCTGATGAATAATGTTTTCATAGTGTAACTTAAGAATTTATATTACTGCCAAGGAGATAGTTATGCCTGATTTACGAAAAAACAGATGAGAGTGATGCTCCAATCGCTGGGTGAACTTAGTCCTTGCGTATCACCAGCGTCAGTTTTTTCGTAAATCAGGCGAACTATCTCCTGCGCAGTAATATAATGAATAAACTGCCAAAACTTCTATATATGTGTCGTATCGTTCTTCATCTGCATGTACTTATGCATCTACTCCGGATCATAACGCTTCTTCATCTGCCTGTACTTATGCAAAGCATTGATTGCGGAGACCTCCCTGACCCAGTAGCGACCCTTTGCTATTCGTTTCTTTATTTCTATTGGATCACTCAATTCACGATTGCATAAAAATTCTTTCTTCACTTTTTCTCTTAATGCATTCAATCCTTGCGGGTAATGACGACCGACTATCAGAAATCGTTTATATAAATCGCGCACCAATGGATCCATCAGCAGCTGCAGCTATACAAATTGACTCGTTTGTGAAAATGGATTCACTTATTGGAGGGAAATTGCTTCCTTTTTTCCTTTCTTCAAAATTTCGAAAATATTTTGGGACTGCTCGGAACTGCTCCACACCACATCAGCTGATCAGTCTGTTGAGGAAGGAAAGTATGTTGATACAACAGATATTACATGGATTTCGTGCACCTGGGAGTAGCTGTTATTAATATTCGTTGTATTCTTCCACAGTCAATGCCTCAGGTCCATAAGGGATTCATCCTCTAACTAAAGGATCGCCGCGATGTAGTGAGCAGTTAGTGTGTGCACTAATTGACTCAGCAACTACTCCACTTAACGCGTCTATAATATCTTTCTACCTCTTTTATTGCAGACCCGGACTTCGACCCGCTAACTAAAATCGAGTCGAGATTCCGAAAAAGGAACAACGAATTTTGCTTAATATCGCCAGACTCTCTGGGTTGTGGTGCGTGGTAGACGCGGACAAGTAAAAGCACTGCGCAAGTCCTGCTTGAGCTTGAATCAGTCCAGGAGATGGCGGAATCATCCGCAACGAATTATCTCTTTGGTGACTTGGAAGTTGGTGAGCATGTGCGCTTGCGCGAGCCATATGTTGTTACAAATCATTTAATCTTACATATAGGGGAGATCACCCAGATAAATTGGGCACGGCGGAGTTACACATATGATTTAAAATTGGAAGGAGGAAGATCAATGAAGGGTGTTCAGCGATCACTCTTGTGGAAATTAACCCCTACTGAAATACATAAGCTACAGCAAGACAGTTTGCTAAATCAGAGTGCATCAAAGGACAATGCGCAAAATGCCTTGTCAAAGAAAGAAGTTAATGCCGAGAAAAAACAGTTGAAACCTAAAATTTCACTCTCGCAACATCTACAAGTTGAAAGTAACAAGGACAGCACAGAAAATACTATTTCATTGGTGAACGATAGTGATAGCGACTTGCCTTTGTGTGTTTTGCTAGAGAAATCCAAGGTTTGCCCAGTCGAAGAGCTCGTAAAGATCTCTTCAAATGATGGTTATCAATGTGAAAAATGCGCAAGAATATTTCCATATGAGAAATATTTGAAGCACATTCAAGAATGCGAAGTGTCGGACGATCGGACGTCGCTGAGTAGTAAGAGCAACGAAGACGAGAATATCTTACCACCTGCGCCAAAGACATGCCCTCACTGTTCTAAACAGTTTCATCATAGAACATTAGCGCGAAATGTATATGCACATGTCAATAGTTGTGATGGGACTCCTCCTGCAACCGACGAGTTGCCCACTGTCACATGCCCCCACTGCTCTAAAGTGCTTTACCGGAATCAAGGGAAATTAGCAATATCTAATCACATTAATAGTTGTGGTGGTGATGCTGCTGCTCCTCTTCCAGCTGTCGAGGATGGTGCGGAGGACTCGGATAGCGAGACTGAATCCTTTCGAACCACTTCCAAGTACGTGTGTAAGAAGTGCCACTTTAGTTCTAATAAACGAGGTGATTATGAGAAACACTTATTGACGAAGAAGCACCGGTCCGACGGTAGCGACAACTTGTTTGAATGCCAGAATTGTTTACGGTTTTTTACATATGAAAAGTCATATAAAAATCACTTGGTTCAATGCGGTGGTGTGGACGCGAAAGCAGGCAGCGATGGAAGTAGTTACAGCAGTAATGACGGAGACGGTGAGAGTGAGGATGACAGTGAGGATGACAGTGTTGATGGTGGTGACGGCAGTGATGATGCATTGAATACTTGGGCGGACTCGTGTGTAACGAGCTCGGATAAGGCTGTTGCAGCACCACAAACTCTGACGGATCCTCCCTCGACATGTCCGCACTGCTCCAAGGTTTTCCACCCACATACAGGGAAAATATGGATATCCAGGCATATTGAAAGTTGTGACGGAGCCCAAATGGATAGTGTCAAGCCTCGCGACGATAGTAGCAAGCCGCGAGACGATAGTAGCAAGCCGCGTGACGATAGTAGCAAGCCGCGCGACGCGCCTCATTCGTCGTTGAAATGCCCCAGGTGTTTACGAGTATTTGTGTACGAGAAAGTACACAAACGTCACATGAAAAAGTGTGGGGTCAAGGGCATGGCGTCCAGCTCGTCGGAGAACGAAGGTGATGATGGCAGCGATGACAGCGACCACCCGTCGAATAATCATAAGTTCAAACTAGTCCCGACCACTGTCGTAGATCCGTTGACATGTTCTAATTGTGGAAAAGTTTATTCAACTGGTGCGCTTCTGTGGGAGCATAAGAAGAAATGTAATGCTTTAAGCAGGTACTTCACTCACTCTCTCAGTGACTCTCTCACTCACTTACTCACTCACTCACTCACTCACTCACTCACTCACTTACTCACTCACTCACTCCCTTAGCAATTCGAGGAAAGACCATGTGAAGACTGTCCGGATGGATATTGCACCCAGGTTAAACGCTGGAAACTCGCCGTTTTCGAAGCAGAAAAGTGAAGTTAGTGAGCGGGCAACAGCAGCGACCGTTACTGCGCCGACCCTCAAGCAAGGTAATGATGCTGACCGACGCGTGCCGATGGATAGTAACTCATTCAAAATCAAGAAAAAAGTTGTGGCAGAGGTGCTTAGTGATGATGAAGCGCCGCGGGCGACTGAAGTGAGGAACCGACGCTCGTTGTCACCACCTACCTCTTCCCCCTCCTTTAGATATTCAAATAAATATGACACAAATAAAAATGTACCCAGTCGATCGCCGCCTCGTAGTAGCAGATCACCACCTCGTAGTAGCAGATCACCACCTCGTATGAGCAGATCACCACCTCGTAACAGCAGATCACCACCTCGTAACAGCAGATCACCACCTCGTAGTAGCAGATCACCACCTCGTAGTAGCAGATCACCTCCACGCGCTAGTCGATCACCACCTCGTATGAGCAGATCACCACCTCGCGCTAGTCGATCACCTCCACGCGCTAGTCGATCACCACCTCGTAGTAGTAGATCACCACCTCGTATGAGCAGATCACCACCTCGCAGTAGCAGATCGCCGCCTCGTAGTAGTAGATCACCACCTCGTAGTAGCAGATCACCGCCTCGTAGTAGTCGATCACCACCACGCGTCAGTCGATCACCACCTCGTAGTAGTAGATCACCACCTCGCAGTAGCCGATCACCACCACGCGTCAGTCGATCACCACCTCGTAGTAGTAGATCACCACCACGCGCTAGTCGATCACCGCCTCGTATGAGCAGATCACCGCCTCGTAGTAGTCGATCACCTCCACGCGCTACTCGGTCGCCACCACGTAGCATGGTATCGCACACTGACTTGACTCAAGCATCATCTGTTCCGAAATCGTCCGCGCAAGAAGCAGCTGTTAATAACCAATTCACTTGTCCCCTATGCAGAAAAGCGCACACCGACAGGTTTGCCCTAATAAAGCATCTAGAAGATCCTAGAAATTGCGAGCAAATTAAGCCGTCAGTGGCCGAGGTCGCTCATGAGAAACGTCGCACCGTGACTTTTGCGGATTCAGTAGACTCTGAAACCCGAAGCAGTCTAGTGTCTAACGGTCGTCTGCAGGCCAAAGGGCTGTCAAACAAGCCTTCTTGGATGACAAATGGAGATAGTGTAGCGAGTGTAGATAGAGCAGCAACGAGCAGTGTGGTATCGGACGGTCGCCTGCAGGCCAAAGGACTATCGAACATGCCCTCTTGGATGACGCAGCAATCAAGCGCAGACAGTGTGAATAGCGCAGCTAACATGAATAGACAGACGGCGAGTAGTGTGGTGTCCGATGGTCGCCTGCAGGCCAAAGGGCTGTCGAACAAGCCCTCTTGGATGACAAATGGAGATAGTGTAGCAAGTGTAGATAGAGCAGCAACGAGCAGTGTGGTATCGGACGGTCGTCTGCAGGCCAAAGGGCTATCGAACAAGCCCTCTTGGATGACGCAGCAGTCGAGTGCAGACGGTGCCGTTGATTCAGCGCCAGGCAATCGGTCTGGCAGTCTCGCACCACCGCCTCCAAGTGCAAATACCTTCAATATGTCTTCGGACGGCAAGGAGTCGGGAGAAGAGACGGACGATTCTGCGGAGAAAATTGCTTCTCTAAAAAGGAAGCGCAGTAATGAGCAGCCACCGCCAGCGAAAGATCCGCGGCTTGAGCGTCGACGTGTCGTCTGCGACTTCTTCCTAAAAGGCAGCTGCAGCTATGGCGCGAACTGTCGCTACAGCCATGGGAACCGCAAGAATAACGGGGAAATGACTGAGAACTCGGCAATCGGTTGGTCTGCTGCACTAGATGAACTCATCAACGGCCATATGACGCCCGCGGCGTCGCTGTCTTCCGGAGGCTACGCGCCGCTGTAGAAGTGTAAATAATAATTTTGTTTCTTCTTTTTCCCTTCCTTTCCCTCGCAGGAGGAGCTGGTGGTGTGGATTTTTGACCTTTCTCCTTTTCCTCTCGGTGAGAAAAATTGGCGATGGAAGAAGCCTTACCGCGCGATTCTCATGTTTCTTTCTTTGAAGCTCGTGATTGGGGGCGCATCCGACGGTTCTATCAAGGTATCTAGTCTCTTTTTTCAATGTTACATTCTGTTATATAGCAATCACTTACACAACCTCTCATTGCAGATATTCTGACTTTTCATCGAGGCGAGACAAAGCCGAACGATGTATTGCACAAACAAGAGTTAGATGAGATAATGAATCGCATTATTGTTGGTGACGATGAGTATGGTGTAACCAATCTACGAGTCCTGCATGATGCTGGTTTCACTGAATTCAATAATCCAAAAAGTTTAAAGTATAAACGACGCACATTCGCTATTCGACTGGGTTACTTGGGCACTGAATACTTGGGTTATCAGAGGCAAAAAGACAATAGGTTACCAGATACTTGGGTGAAATCCGTGGAGCAGGTAATATTGGATACTCTAGGCTGTACCACTGTCTCCGCTGGCAGAACAGATAGCAATGTAAGTGCTGTGTCTCAAATAATTTCTTTTAGTACGTGGGATGAGTCGGTCACTCCTGCGCAACTCCTACAAAAGCTGCAAGAATGCAACGACTGCAAGCTTGATAACTCGCTATTCCCATACGAATGCTTTCAAGTTCCTCGAAAATTCCATAGTAGATTTTCCGCCACCTGGAGACGATATATATACATCTTCCCCACTAACTCCGGGTCATACGAGCCAGGTGGCATCGACATCGACATCCCTTTCATCAACGAAGTGTACCAGAGCATCGAAGGGAAAACCCTACCATGCAGTGCCTTTGCATTTAGAAACAAGGAAGACGCGGATGGTGACACAACTTGCACCTTCTATCGAGCACGAGCTAGTTACGTCGAATCTTCAGACTGTTACAGCTCCAACGGCAAGTATTGCTGCGTGGAATTAGTGGCCAACCGCTTCCTCCGCCGCCAAGTGCGCATCATGCTTGCTACTGCCATCCGCGAGTCGCTTCTACCTGCAGAACAGCGGAATATCAACTTATTTCATGATATTTCCACTCAAAATGACTGCTCTTTATGCTCCTACGCTCTGCCTGGCGTGGGCCTCATCATGGCAGGTGTCGGCTACGACGTGGACTCGTTGCACAGCACCCCACCCCCTAATCGCGTGGAACACGCACCTATCAAGGCAGTAAAGCGAGTTGAAAGGTCCTCTGATTTGTGGAAACAATATCGCCACGAACTGTCCACGTGTGACGGAACCAAGTTGTATTATCCACAGCGTTGCTTTGAGTTCCCTGATTTCTCGTTGGTTGTTGATAACAACATCGCTTCGGTGGGCAGTCTGATATGGGATGCAGAGGTGTTACTAGCCAAGTATGTGAACGCACTGATAACTGATGAGACACGGGGTGTTAACGTGAATACTTTACTGGAATTAGGCGGTGGTACGGCACTCACTCACTCACTCACTCATGCTTACTCACTCATGCTTACTCACTCATGCTTACTCACTCACTCACTCACTCACTCACTCACTTACTTACTTACTTACTCACGCTTACTCACTCATGCTTACTTACTCATTTAGGCGTGGGACTTGCTGCTATGGTGGCATTTAAGAAGGGATTGAAGCAAGTTTACATCCAAGAAGTTGAGGACGTTGCAGCTCACACCCGCAGCAACTTAATGAAAAATAACTGCGACAATACCACTGTAATAAGCGCATTATGGGGGGCGCCGTTCGTGGATGAGTGCGCCAAGTTGAGTGTGTTATCCAAGTTTGATGTGATCATAATGGCGGATGTCCTGTACCACGAGGAGCACATGCCCGCGTTGATGGAGAGCATCCTGCGGTGTATGGCTGCCTCGTGCAAGATAGTGATCTGCTGCGAGCAGCGCAGGAAGGACTTGAATACTCTGTTCTTTGATGACTTGTTCGCACGTTTGAACACTTACACAACGGAATCCGCGCAGTATTTCGTGGCGAAATGGATGGTTTACAAGTACGCAATTGAGCAAGGTAACGAGGACATACCGAGTGACTTGGACACGGAAGTGAAGCCAGTAGTTCAGTTTTACTTGCATGTCATCGACGTGGCTAGCAGAGCGCATGAGAAAGAGGAATAGGAATGAATATTTAAATACAAGATACTACTTCATTAGGTGGTGAGTTAGTTCGATATGAGACTGATAAGGTGTTGGATGCAGACCAACGGCTCGCTGTTAGCTAAGTAGCACGCTTTGCCCTTGGCTGACTTGGGGGAGAAGGGACTTGCTGCACCTTTGTTGGGACGCGCATTGATGGCCTTCAACTTGGCATCCAACCGCCCTTTACTCGTCATAATCACACTTAGTTTGTCTAAGCGAGTGCGGTATTCGGTGCGATTGCACACGGCTTTGGTGCTGGCAGACGCGCTTATTAGACGACATAGTAGCTCGCAAGCAAGACAAAAAATTGATTTTTTATCACGGAAATTTGTCATTAAATCGACTAACGTGTCAGTTGCAACCTGGCATTTGCCCACGTGCTGCGCCAAGTCATCGTGTCTTGCCACGTTCAAGAGAATTATTAAAGCTAACTTCAACAGCTCTTGCTGTGGCTCTGAACGGTTAGATGTTTGTATGAGTCCGAAGAGAATCAACGACGAGTTCGACACGGCGAAGGCCTCGCAGCACTTGGTGGATACCTGCGTCGACAGCTCCAAGACTTGACAAGCTTTCAAGGAGGCGGAGATCATACGAGATGATTGGATAGACTTGAGGGCGCCTTGTGTCAGCTTGCCAAGTTTCAAGGAAGGATTTGCTTTTGCTTTTAATTCTGCTGCAATGATTCTCTTGCGCATAACGGTTACCTCCTCACTACAGCGCTGACGGACTCGCAATGACTTGTAAAATGCTACTAAACGTCGGAATCCACCTACTAACTTGGTTACTCGGCGATACGGAACAAGGGCGCGGTACCACGTAGATATTTTGTTCGCTGCATTGATGAGGTTCTGTGCTTGCATGATGGACTTGAAGAAGCGGATGATGACTCTTGACGCGGCACGTTGACGGATTGTGTTCAACTTCGTCACCATCATTACTGCGCTATTTACAGCATTTAATTGTTGATTTCGTAAGTGTTTCAAGGTGTTACGAGCTATGTACCCACGTGCGGCGCGTTGGATGACGCGGGTGTAGTGTGTCGCCACTTCCAGCTGTTTCAACGCGTATCTTTGCTTGTAAAATAATTGAATACGAGTTATAGCCAAGTAAATCTTGACGAATTCACGTCGCACGAAGTAGCCACGCACTGTCTTCTGCACCATCGTCGCGGCCTCATCGCGGTAGTATAAGATGTAACCATACTCCTTACGAGCTGAGTACATTCTCCACACCGACTGAATGCGCACCACAGCTTGACCCTTCATGTGTTGTTGTAGTCGCGCCTCTTCTTCACATCTCTTTCTTTCATTCTCAGCTTCTATTCGTGCTGCGATCTGTGCGTCTTCCATCGCCTTCAACTTGGCCTCCACCTGCTGCCGCGCTAAACATTCTTCTTGCATTTTGGTTTCAAATGCCATTTTAGCTGCACGTAACTCATTTTGTATTGCTAATTCCATCATTTTGGAGTCTTGCTCTGCCTTCAACTTGGCTAGTTCACTTGCTTCTTGTTTCACTTGCTCCATGCGCACACTCAACTCATGAGCTAGTCGATCTTCTAGTGCTTGACGCTCTGCGGCAGCTTCTGCTGCAGAAGCTTCGTGATCTTCTCGTAAAGCTTGTAATTCTTCTAACAACTTCATTTCCACGCCTAATCTCGCATCAATTTCTTCACGAATTCTTTCTTCTGCTGCCAGTCTGGCCTCGGTTTCGACTCTTGTTCGCTCTTCAAACTCTTCTGCTTGCTTGGATAGTTGCTTGGATATCTCTTCAGCGACATCAAATTTAACTTTTTCTACCTTTTCTTCTGCAACAACCTCTTGCACAGCAGCTGCTTCAGCTGCTAATTGCAACTCATAGTTAGCTAGTTCTTGCTCTCTTAATAGGGCATATGCTCTCTCATCTTCTTCGTGTTGAGCCAGCTGTAGTCGCTCCTCCTCTGCCGCCGCCGCCTGCCTCTCCAACTCCACTTGCTGATCCCACAAGAATTGTCGGTATTCCACAATGTTTCTTTGATATACTTTTCTTGCGGAATAAGTCTGTATCCGTCGCTTGATGATGGTCGCCGCCTGGTACTGCGACATGACCACGGAAACAGGGACATCAGTGATGTTGCTGAGTGTTGACATGATCGAGAGACGACTAGTTGACTGCCGGCGCGTGCCTTTACCGCTGGAGACAGACATTATACTACTGCGGCGCTCTTTCTTTCCTTTGTTATTATGTGATTTCCTGTAATTTCTAAAGATTCGTTGGATGCGAATAGCAGCTCTTACTTGTGCTGATGACTCTGTTAAGCGAGCAAACAAGTAGCCCAAGAAGATAAGCATTGTCTTCTCCTCAGGCGCGTGGTTGCTGTCATACGATGGCAAGATAAGAGGAATACCACCTGCAATGAGTGAGTGAGTAAGTAAGTAAGTAAGCTAGTGAGTGAGTGAGTGAGTGAGTAACGAACCTATTTCCTTGCACGCTTTCTTTATTAAATTAAAGTTACCGTGTTCACCACTGATACTGCCACTGTCGCACTTGGTTGTTCGCTTGATTAGCTTTGTTGGGAGGATGGCAGGGTGATAATAGTGAATGAGTAAGCACAAGGCGCGACCATCACTGAGGCAGTTAGTTAGATCAAACACTGCAACACCATATCTGGATGCGATGGCATCACACCATAGGACGAGTGCATCCGCTAGCTCTGCCGTGTTGTCTACCTCGTTGTAAGACACCGTGGAACTCATAGTTTTCATCATGATCGACGCTAAGTTCTCAGCTGTTGCCACCTTCACAGCGAATGTAGCAGCTTCATCTGCGCCGTAAATAGACCGACGCCACAACTCATTCTTCAGGATTTCCTCCACTTCTTGGCGCACTGTCTTCGCATTGATCAGCATGCGCAACTCGAATCCATACAGCAACTGCCACATGAACACCAGGGTTTTATCCCGATTTCCTTCGACAATATCCTTGGCTTCGATAGGGTTGTACACGTTGAAGTCGACCAGCTGCGACATAGCCACGTTCACGTTATAAATCTTGTTCAACCTGTTCACTGCCGGCACTCGCAACTGTTTCAGCAACGTATTTGGTGCAATTTTGGTCAATATTTCCATTAATTTAGTCAAACGAACTCCGTCTTTCAAGTCATTCATGATGTTAACCACGGTGTAGTCGTACTCATCCACGGCGGTTTGCTCAAAGGTAACCTGGTAGTTGCAGGCCGCGAGATGGCGGATGACGTCGCCTTCACTCTTCAGGAACTCTTTGCATAGCGCAATTAACACATTTTTTGACGATTTTATCTCTGAATTTTTCATAAATAACGTTGGAAATGGGGTAATATGAGCTGTTTTCATGCGGTCGATGAGTAGCACAATAGACAACAACTTCTTCAGCATGTGCGCTCTCAGCTGCGCCTTCATGGCCTTCTCGTGCTTAGGATACATCAGCATTTGCTTGGTGAACTTGGCTGTTACGTCGCCGTTCGTGAATAAGTGATCAAACAAGTATAATTTCAATGAATTTTTCCATTGTTTTAAGTTCTTTTGACTATATACATCGTGCTTGGCTGGAACGGAGACGACCTTGCCGAAGATAATCTCTAAACCCAGGCGCAGATATGGTAATTCATAGCAAAATAGAAGGTTAAAGAGCGTTTCTTGCATCCCTAAATCGGCGTGGATGTCGCGCTCGTCTCTCATCACAAGGCGATTCTCATCGATTTCTTTCTCAATTGCTTGGATAATAGATGAAACATCTTCACTGAGGTATAGATAAGTAGCATCTTTACGATTCTTGGCTTCAAATCCTTTTTGTAATACAACGTGTAACGCGCCTTCACTAGCAGTGTCAGTGACTGCGACATTTCCTTCATCACTATTCGATGCACAAAATGCTTGCTTAAAATTAAAGTTAATCCATTCAGTAAACCCTTTTTCTTGCTTATCTGCCCATGTATCATCGTTACTTATATTCTTGGATTGTCCCAATCCTTTCACAGTAGACACGTCGGATGATACACTCATAGTACTCGCTAGCGACAACCGTTTAGATTTATCATTCTTCAATGATTGCCTTTTATTACCTTTGTTGTTAGGTGGAATGGGAAGATTCATTGCAAGATTCTCCTTGTCCAGACTAACAATGCTTGATTCCTCCAAGCTTTCTACTACACCGCCTCGTGCACGTATTATGTGCTCCTTCAACGATATCTTTTCTTTCTTGTTATTCTTTGTTTCTGCAATTATATCACGCACATCCTCTACCTTGGCAGGTGGTGAGAACACCATCACACCATCATTGTGCGCTGATTTCCTCATTTTTTCTTCCAATTTTTTCTGATTTTTTTGTAGCGATTTTTTTTTCAAACGGCTACCCCCGGCCGGCCGGTGCTCGGTTATGTGCAGTCTCATTTGGGTCTCAGATGTGAGTATTAAGTCGTTACAACAGCAATCGAACGCGGCAAAGCAATGCGCTGCGCGGGGCAAAGCGGTTAGCGCTTTTTCTACATGAGAAAATAACGACTACTTTCGGTACCGGCGAGCAAAAGTCGATCTGAAAATTTCGCTTGCAAAAAATACGTGAGGATAACGAGGACTGCGAGGATTGCGAGAGGAAACGGCGACTCGCGACCCTTTGCACAATGAGCAGCAGATCTCCTTTCATAACAAACTCATTTTCCAGTAAAGAAACGGAACTGTATTATAGTAATGAT
>JACCDO010849579.1_pt1 | contig 12860 bp, 6 predicted proteins | sample 7446101 | NCBI WGS metagenome assembly JACCDO01 (sample SAMN15323440, study PRJNA562643) | freshwater metagenome | isolation source: river surface water | place: USA:Blue River Watershed | collected 2017-08-16
ACGTGGGCCTGCCCTTGGTTCACGTCATGCGCGCCGGGCGGTTGGGCAGTGCACCCAAGCTCACCTGCGTGTTCGGCGATGGTGACCTCGACGTGGTGCTCATTCCCCTGGGCGAGGTGGCGATGTTTAATGCGCTGCCCCGTGGCGGGAGCGGGAGCCTCGATCCGAGAGCGATGGCTGCGCTGACGGATCTGCGTGCGGTGATCATGGGAGGCTACGAAATTTTGAAGGGCGCCGAAATGGTGCGGCCGATCTATGAATTCGTGGAGAAGAGCATTCCGCTCCCGCGTTTGAACGATCCGGCTGTCGTTCAGGCCGCCAACGGTTTCGTCTGCGACTACGTGTCCATGCGGCAGAAGATCGCGCGCGGCGAGTGGATCGCCGCCCAACGCTGGCTTCACCTGCAATTGGGAGAAGCGCTGCTGCGGCTGGCGCATGAAGCCTTGCTGCGCGAAGGCGGCGTATCGTTTCCCGACGGGCGCCGGATCGAGCTGACGCACGGCCATCGCTGGGCGAAGGACCTCGTGATCGCGGCCGCGCCCGAGCGGGACGCGCTCATCGGGGCGGCGGACCGGGCGGCGGAGTCGCTGCGGAAACTGATGCAGTTTCTCGTCGGCGAGGCCTGGCGCTGGCCCGATCTGCCGATGTCACGCCTGGGCGCTGAATAGCTCCGCGATCACATCCTCGAGCGGGATGTCTTCGATCGTGATGTCGGCGACGGGGCCGGTGCTGAGGATTTCCTGGCTGACCGCTACGACGCGGTCACCGGGGACGCAGAGGGTGAACTTGCCGTCTTCGGAGCGGGTGGTGTTGGCGGAGTGCCGCGACTGCCAGGTCTCGGGAAACGCCCCGTTCGCGTTCGCGGCGGGCACGAAGCTGATGATCTTCTTCCGCGCGCCGCCGCTGCTTTCGAGGCGGTCGAGGGCGCCGTCGTAGATTTTGCGGCCCTTGTGGATCACGATCACGCGTTCGCAGAGCTCCTTGATGTCGGCCATATAGTGGCTCGTGAGCAGGATCGTGACGCGGTGGCGGCGGTTGTAGTCGCGGAGAAACTGGCGCACGGCCTTCTGCGAGACGACGTCGAGGCCGATGGTCGGTTCATCGAGAAACAGCACGCGCGGGCGGTGCAGGAGGGCCGCGATCAGCTCCATCTTCATGCGTTCGCCGAGCGAGAGCTCGCGCACCATGACGTTGAGCTTCTTTCCGACGTCGAGCAGCGCGACGAGTTCGTCGAGGGTCGCTTTGAACTGCGGTTCCGGGATCGCGTAGATCGCGCGCAGCAGGTGGAACGACTCGATCGCGGGGAGATCCCACCAGAGTTGGTTTTTCTGCCCGAGCACGAGGGCGAAGAGCCGGCGGTAGGCGTTTTCGCGTTTGCTCGGATCGAAGCCGGCGACGCGGGCGGTGCCGCTGGTCGGGTAGATCAGGCCCGAGAGCATCTTGAGCGTCGTGGTCTTGCCCGCGCCGTTCGGCCCGAGGAAACCCACGAATTCGCCCTCGGCGATGGTGAAGGAAATGTCTTTCGCGGCCGCGGTCTCCTCGAAGTCGCGTTTGAACAACCCCTTCACGCCGCCCCAGAACCCGGGCTGCTTCTTGTAGGTGCGGAAGACGCGCGTGAGTTGTTGGACTTCGATCATCGGCCGGCGAAGTGAAGGGCTCCGCCGGCGCGATGCAACCGTGGCGGCGCGGGGGAAAAGAGTTTGAGCCGTTCCGCCGCCGTCGCGAGGGTGGAGGTGCGCGCCTCGCGCGCTTACCCCTATGACGACGAAGCAGGCTTCGGGCAGGATGTTAACGCGGCGCGGCTTTCTGCGCACCTCGGCGGTGGCGGGCGGGGCGGCCGTGATGCCGCTGGTGGTGCCCGGGCGGGTGTTGGGCCGCGCGGGTGGCGTGGCGCCGAGCAATCGGATCGCGCTCGCGGGCATCGGCATCGGCCCGCGCGGCCGGCAGGTGTTGCAGGCGATGATCGCGGAGCGCGACGTGCAGTATGTGGCGACGTGCGACGTGCAGGCGGCGCTGCGGAAGTCGGTGAAGGAACTGGCCGAGGAAAAATACGGACCCAATGCGGTCGCGACCTACCGTGATTTCCGCGAGCTGCTCGCGCGGCCCGACATCGATGCGGTGCTGATCGCGACCGGCGACCGCTGGCACGGCATCGCTTCGATCCATGCGGCGCGGGCGGGCAAGGATGTCTATTGCGAGAAGCCGTGCGGCATCACGATCGGGCAATGTCAGGCGCTCGCGCAGGTGATGGGCGTGACGGGGCGGGTGTTCCAGGCGGGCACGCAGCGGCGCAACGTGCCCAATTTCCAATTTGCCGCGCATCTCGCGCGCAGCGGGAAACTCGGCCGGCTGCACACGGTGCATGCCTCGATCTACAAGCTGCAGGTGCTCCACGACTGGCTGCCGGCGGAGCCGGAGCCCGATCCCGAGGTGATCGACTGGAACATGTGGCTCGGGCCCGCGCCGTGGCGGCCCTACAATTCCGAGTATGTGGTGAACCGGCGCTGGCGCGGCTACTACGACTTCGATTCCGGCGCCAAGCTGCTCGATTGGGGCGCCCACACGGTGGATCTCTGCCAGTGGGCGAGCGGCCACGATCACACGACGCCGGTCGAGTTCGAGCCGGACGGCGGGACGATTTACGCGCGTTACGCGGACGGGCTGAAGCTCGTGATGCGGCCTACGGGCTGGATCGGGCAGCCGGCGCAGAGCGCGACCGCGGCCAATTTCGCCGTGGGCTCGACCGGGACGTGTCCGGTGCGGTTCGAGGGTGACGAAGGCTGGGTGGAGACGGGCGACAACGGCGCGATCGAGCTGCACCCGGCGTCGCTGCGCAGCGAGTGGAAGGCCTTCACGATGCGCGGCACGGATGCGGCGGCGCACACGCGGGACTTTTTGAACTGCGTGTCGACGCGCGGACTGCCGGCGGCGCATGCCAACGTGATGAAGCAGACCCACGTGGCGTGCCACGCGGCGGCGATCGCCTGGCAGCTGGGGCGGAAGGTGCAGTTCGATCCGGTGAAAGAGGAGTTCGTCGGCGACGCGGCGGCGAACCGCATGCGGAGCCGGGCGCTGCGCGAGCCGTGGACGATCTGAGCGTGGAACGCGGCGACATGAGGTGGAAACGGGAACGGCAGGCCAACGGGAAGGCGTATCGAACATGACATTACTGCGACGACTGACGATCTGGTGGGTGTTGAGTGCGGGCGTGAGCGCGGTGCCGGGCACCGCGGCCAGCGAGGCGGCGAAGAGCCGCGAGCTGATCGCGACGCTGCAGGACGCGAGCGCCGCGGACTTCGCGAAGGCGCGCGCATGCCAGCAGCTCGCGATCGTCGGCACCGCCGACGCCGTGCCCGTGCTCGCGGCGCTGCTGACGGACCGGCAGCTCGCGCACTATGGCCGCGAGGCGTTGGAAGCGATGGCTTCGCCGGAGGCCGACGCGGCGCTGCGGGCGGCGGTCGCCCGCACGCAAGGCGCCCAGCAGGTAGGCGTCGTGAACAGCCTCGGCATGCGCCGCGACGGGCAGGCGGTGCCGTTGCTGATCCCGTTGGCGCGGGAGGCGGCGTCGCCGGTGGCGAGGGCGGCGTTGCTCGCGCTCGCGCGGATCGGCGGAAGCGAGGCGGCGGCGGCGGTGCGGGCCGGCCTCGCGCAGGGGCCGGACGCGCTGCGGGCGGCTGCGGCGGAAGCGGCGCTGCTGTTGGCCGATGGGCTGGTGCGGGCGGGGAAAGGGATGGAGGCGGCCGGTTGGTTCGAGGCGGTGCGGGCGGCGCAGGTCGGGCCGCAGCCCACGCTTTCCGCCCTGCGGGGCGCGATGCTGGCGCGGGAAGCGGCGGGAGTGCCGCTCCTGCTCGCCACGCTGCGCTCGACGAATGTGGCGGAGCGCGAGGTGGCGTTGCGCGCGCTCCGGGAAATGGCGGCGCCCGAGATTACGCCTGCGGTCGTGGCGGAACTGGAGCGATTTACTCCCGGGACGCAGGCCGCGGTGATCGGAGCGCTGGTGGACCGCGCGGATGCGCGGGCGTTGCCGGCGGTTGAGAAGGCCGTGGGCTCGGCGGCGCCGGAGGTCCGGGTGGCGGCGCTGCGCGCGCTGGGTCGGATCGGCGTGGTTTCGAGCGTGCCGCGGCTGCTGACGGCGCTGCAGGCGGAGGCGCCGGCGGAGAGCGAGGCGGCGCAGCGGTCGCTGGCGACGATACCGGCAGCCGGTGCCGATGCGGCGATCCTCGCGGCGCTGCCGTCCGCGAGCGGCGCGATGAAAGTGAAACTCATTGCGGTGCTGGGCGAGCGGGGCGCGGCGGGCGCGGCGGCGACGGTGATCGGGCTCGCGAACGATACCGACGCGTCGGTCAGCCGCGCGGCGCTGCGGGCGGCGGGTCTGCTGGCGCGACCGGGAGATTTGCCGGCACTGATCGCGTTGGCGGCGAGCGTCCGCGAGGCGGACGCGCGCACGCTCGCGGATCGGGCGATCTATGCGGCGGCGATGAAGATTCTGGAGCCGGAGAAACGCGTCGAGCCCGTGGTGCGGGCGGTGCGCGAGGCGCGCGATCCGGCGACGCGGGCGGCGCTGTTGCGGCCGATGGGCGCGGTGGTGCGGGCAATGGGCGGCAACGCGGAAGCCCGGGCGGTGGCGATCGGCGCGCTGCAGGAAAAGGACGAGGGGGTGCGCACGGCGGCGGCGAAGGTCCTGGCCGACTGGCCGGATGCGAGTGGAGCGCCGGCGTTGCTCGAGTTTCTCCGCGGGCAACCGGACGCGCCGCAACGGAGTGTGGTGTTCGACGGGGCGGTGCGGCTGGTCGCCGACGTGGCGGCCGGGAAGGACAAGACGGCGCTGGAGGTCGGGGCGGCGCTGGCGGAACTCAACGCGGTGGTGCGCACGGACGGCGAGCGCATGAAGATCGTCGGAGCGCTGGGCAGCTGGCGCCGGATCGAGTCGTTCCGGATGCTGCAGCCCTATCTCGAGGTGCCGGCGGTGCAGACCGAGGCGGCGTTGGCGGTGGTGCAGGTCGCACCGCCGTTGCTGGGCGGAAGCGAGGGTGCGGCGGTGAAGGCGGTGCTGCAGCGGATCGCGGAAACCGAAAAGGATGCCGACGTGAAGGCGAAGGCGGCGCGGCTGCTAAAGGGTGGCGCGCCGGACGCGGCGAAAAAGGGGAAGGCGAAGAAAGGGTGACGGGGCGGACGGAGCGGAGTGCATCCGGACGGACTCGGCAGCGGGAGCCACGGATGAACGCGGATGGCGGCAAACGGAGATGACGGACGTAACAGAATGAGGGATACGCCGGGAGCGGAAGGGGGCTGGGAGCCGAGGCCTGCCGGCGAGCGGCCGCCCTACACGGGTCGGGAGCTTCAGGGGCCGGGGATGAGGGCGACGCGGAAACCGAGGTTCTGCATTTTGTGTTCGGGCGCGGCTTTGCCGCGGCGGGCGTAGCGCATCAGGTCGGGCGCGATCACGTAGCTGCTGCCGCGGCGCACGCGGTCGGCGCCGGAGGCGGCGCCTTTGGGATCGGTGACGCTGCCTTCCTTGAAGGCTTCGTAACGGTTGGAGCACCACTCCCAGACGTTGCCGAGCATGTCGTGAAATCCCCAGGCGTTGGCCGGCAGGCTCGCGACCGGGTGCGTCGACTCGCCGCTATTGCGCGAATTCCAGGCCAGGCGGGCGACCTCGCCGGCGAGGTCGTTGGGGTCGCCGGCGCGGCAGGCAAACTCCCACTGCGCCTCGGTGGGCAAGGCATAGACGTAACCGGCGGGGAGGCGTTCGGCTTTGCGCTCGCGCTCGGTAAGCAGGCGGCAGAATTCGACGGCCTCGGTCCAGGAGACGTTCTCGACGGGCAGGGTTTCGCCTCTGAAGCGCGAGGGATTGGAGGACATCAGCGCGGTCCATTCCGCCTGCGTGACCTCCGTGCGGCCGAGCCAGAAGGGTTTGGTGAGCGTGACGTCGACGTTGGGGCGCTCCTCGGCGTCGCCGATACGGCTGCCCATGGTGAATTTGCCGGCGGCGACCGGCAGCAGCACGAGACCGAGGTCCGGAATTTTCCACGGCTGGCCCGGTTCGGGGACGGGAATTTTCTCCAGCGTCAGCTCGAGTTTCTCGCGGGCGCGCGGGGCGAGCGTGAGTTCGTGGCGCGCGGTCTTGAAGCCGCGGGCGCCGATCTCAACGACGGCTTTCTCCTCGGCGGGGATGTTCACGACATTGGCGCGCAGGGTGGCGGCCTTGCCGTTGACGGTGACGGTGAACTGCGCGGGGCCGGCGACGGCGAGGGTCAGCTGGGCGGGTTTCGGGGTGAGCGTGACGTCGACGACTTTGGTGGCGCGATCGGCGACGGTGACCTCGGACTTCCAGGCCTCGTAATCGGCGTGGGTGATCTCGAGTTGGCGTGCGCCGACATCGAGGTTTTCGATTTTGCCGTTGCGGGCCGGCGTGACGGTGCCGTCGACGCGGACCGCAGCGTTGCGCAGGGCGAAGGGTTTGCCGGCGCGGCGGAGTTCGATGGTGCCGGCGGCGGCGACGAGGGTGCCGGCGTCGAAGGTCTGGGTCTCGCCGGGCTTGAGGGTGACGTTGAGCTGGGCGGGGCGGTGGCCGCGGAGCGTGACGACGACGGCTTGGGCTTTCTCGCTGGGCAGCGGGATGGTGGCGGGGGTGGTGCCGACCTTGTTTCCCGCGACGGTGATGTCGGCGCCGTCGGGGGCGGAGAACACGCGGAGTTCGCCGGGACGCGCGGTCTGCGGGGCGGTGATGCGGGTGGTGCGGGCGGCGACGAGCGCGATTTCGGCGGTTTCCGCGGGCAGGCAGTCGGGGTGCAGGAGGCGGAAGCGATACGTGCCGACAGTGAGAATTTTCGGTGCGGCGAGCGGGCCGGTGGCGGGGATGAGGCCGACGGGGCGCTCGCGGCCGCGGGCATCGATGGCGGTGACCTGGGTGCCGGGGCGGCCGACCACATCGACGGCGGCGTGCACGGGGACGAGCGTGACCTCGGCCTGGCCGCCGGTGGCGGTCATGCTGACCCGGATACGGGCGGGCTGGTAGCCGGAGGCCTGGACGGTGAGCTCGTGGTCGCCGGGCGGGATGGCGGCGAGGCGCAGCTCGCCGGTGTCGGGCACGGCGGTGTTTTTCTCCTGCGCGAGCCAGAGGCGGGCGCCGACATCGGGTGGCGAGACGCGGACGACGAACTCGGGGCCGGCGGGCACGGCGGGGGCGCTGGCCACGACGGGAGCGGGGGCCGATGCGGCCGCGGGCGGAGCGGGCCGCAGGAAGTAAGTCGCGGCCGCGGCGAGCGCGGCGGTGACGCTGAGGAGCGGAACGAGACTGCGGCGCGGCGCGGCCGGTGCGGGGCTGGTGAGGCTGGCGGTGTCGCGGCCCGGCGAGAGGCCGAGGAGTGCGGCGACCTCGGCGGCGGAGGCGGGACGGTCGGCGGGTTTCTTCGCGAGACAGGCGGCGATCGTTTTTTCCCACGCGGCCGGGATGGTGTCGCGCGGGGTGACACCGAGGGCGGCGCGGCGGGCGGCGAGCGTGGGCGGGACGATCTCGCGGAGTTGCGCGAGGATGTCGCCCTCGAAGAACGGCGGTTTGCCGGTGAGCAGTTCGTAGAGCGTGGCGCCGAGGGAATAGATGTCGTCGCTGACGGAAGCGGGCTCGCCGAGCGCCTGCTGGGGGCCGGCGTAGCCGATGGAGAGCGAGGCGGCGTGCGGGAGTGAGAGGCGGCCGGTGCCGGAGCGGAGGCTGCGGGAGATGCCGAAGTCGACGACCTTGAGATCGCCCTCGGAGTTGACGAGGAGGTTGAGGGGTTTGAGGTCGCGGTGGACGATGCGGGCCTTGGTGTGCGCGTAGTCGAGGGCGGAGCAGAGCTGGGCGAGCCACGGCTGGAGGGTGGCGACGGTGAAGCAGCGGTCGGGCTCCTGGAGTTTGCGGACGGCGAGCGACGGGCCGTCGACGAGCTCCATGCTGATGGCGGCGCGGCCGGCCTCCTCGATCAGGTCGTAGACGCGGACGATGTGCGGGTGGGTGAGGGCGAGGCAGCGGCGCGTCTCGGCGGCGAGATCGGCCATGGCTTCGCGGTCGCGGACGACGGCGTCGGGCAGAAACTTGAGGGCGACCTCGCGTTGGAGCTTGGTGTCGTCGGCGCTCCAGACGACGCCCATGCCGCCGCGGCCGAGTTCGGCCTTGAGCCGGTAGCGGGAGAACGGCGACGCGGTGGGGGCGGGAAGGCGGACGGTCTCGTCGAGATTGAGAGGATCGGCCACGCGGGCGATTCAGCCGGCCGCGGGCGCCGAGGCAAGGTTCGCGCGGGGCGCGAAACTACGCTTGCGGGGCGAGCGTGGGCGGCAGGCCGAAGAACGCGAAATGGCCGGGGACGCCGTCGATGGGCGAGTGGCCGAGGAGCGGCGCGGTGCCGGCGAGGCCGAGGGACGCGACGGCGGGTTCGCTGAGGAGGACGGACGTGTTGAAGGTCTTGGCGAGTTTCTCGCTGCGGAAAAGGAAGATGGCGTCGCGGCCGGTGACCTCCTCGCCGCGGTCGCTGTGGGCGAGGACGGCGTGGCCGTGGTGCAGCACGATGCGGAAGGCGAGCGGGCTGGCGGGGCGCCAGGCTTCGATGGCGCGGAGGGCGTCGAGCACGGCGGAGGCGGGTGCGACATCGGCGACCCAGTGGGCGTAGATGGCGTCGCCGAGGTAGCCGGCGATGCGGCCGCGGTGGTTCTCGATGAGCGGCTGGACGCCGGCGATCCAGTCCTGGATGCGGCGGTGGGCGGCGGTGCTGCCGACCTCGTGGTTGAGGGAGGAAGAGCCGGCGATATCGAGGAGGAGGAGCCAGCAGGCGCGTTCCTGGAGTTGGTCGAGCCGGACGGTGGCGGCGTGCGTGGGCGGCGGGCTGTTGAGCGATGTTTCCTCGAGGCGGCGGGCGCAGCGGAAATGGAGGACGACATCGCCGAGGCGGAGTTCGTCGCCGTGGCGGAGCGGCGTCGGGCGGGCGATGGCGAGGCCGTTGACGAAGGTGCCGTTGCGGCTGTGGAGGTCGGTGAGGGTGAAGCCGAAGGCGTCGGGCGCGATCAACGCATGGCGGCGTGAGAGCGTGGGCGAGTCGAGGACGAGGTCGTTTTCCGGCTGCCGGCCGAGGGCGCATGGGCCGGTCAGCCAATGGCGGCGGCCATCGGCGAGTTCGAGCCAGGCGTGATCGGGGGCGGAGCTGTCGGGCAGGGACATGAACGAGGCGAAGCGCGACCGTCTCGGTGCACCGGCGGAGGAGGAGAGGCAACCTGCAAACGGGTGCGCGGGAGGAAGCGGGAATTCGGAGCCAGGGAGCAGGAAGCCGGGAAACGCGGAGGAAGACCGGGAAACGGATGCAGAAGCAGGAGGCGGAGGCGGGAGGGAATTCAGAAGCCGGGAAGAGCGGACGATCGGCGTTTTCCTGGGCTCGTGGTTTCTGAATTCCGCCGGCTCGTGGCGGCAAGCGGGTGGGAAGAGCCTGAGACCACGAGAGGAGACAGAATTCAGAAACTGGGAAACGGAGGCCGAGCGGTCGGGTTCCTGGCTTCCGGGTTTCCTGCTTCCGATTGAAGGCAGAAAAAAATTCAGAAGCCGGGAAACCGGGAAGAGCGACGGGAGCGCGCCTCCGTGGGTTTCTGGCTTCTGAATTTTTTGGGCGGCTGCGGTGTGCGGTGCAGCGGCTACGAGGTCAGCTCTGGGTGAAGGCGGGGAGTTTCACGATCTTGCCGCCGGCGAGGGCGGACTGGTGGGCGCAGAGGCCGACGCACGTCCAGTTGGCGGACTTGACGGCGTTGGGCATCGGGTCGCGGTCCTCGATGAGCGCCATGAGAAACTCGTGGGCGAGGTGCGGGTGCGAGCCGCCGTGGCCGGCGCCCTGGGTGAAGCTGAGGTGCGTTTTCTTGCCGAGGTCGTAGACGCCCTTGGTCGTGAACGGACGGATGCCTTTGGGCAGGCGATGGGCGTAGTCGGGCACCTTGACCTTCTTCGGGATCTTGGGCTCGGGGAGCTTGGCGGTGTGGAGGACGTGGTCCTCGTGCTCGATGAGCGTCCACTCGAAGGATTTCTTGGAGCCGTAGACGTCGATGCTCTCGCGATACTGGCGGGCGACGTCGAAGAGGGAGCGGATGATGCGCGCGGTGAGGTCGGAGTCCTTGAGCTTCACGTGCGCGGTCTCGACGGCGAAGGGCGAGCCGTAGTGTTTGACGAGCTCCTTGCGGATGGTGCCAGAGCCGAAGCAGGAAACGTATTCGGCGGTGGCGTCGGTGAGGGCGAGCATGGGGCCGACGCAGTGGGTGGCATACCACATCGGCGGGAGGCCGGGCCAGTAGTTGGGCCAGCCGTCCATGTCCTGCTGGTGGCTCGCCTGGAGGAACTGGAGTTTGCCGAGCTCACCCTTGTCGTAGAGTTCCTTGATGTAGAGGTATTCGCGGGCGTAGACGACCGTCTCCATCATCATGTATTTCAGGCCGGTCTTTTTGGTGAGTTCGACGATCTTGCGGCAGTCCTCGATGGAGGTGGCCATCGGCACGGTGCAGGCGACGTGTTTGCCGGCCTTGAGTGCCTTGATGGATTGCGGGCCGTGATCGGGGATCGGGGTGTTGATGTGGACGGCGTGGATCTCGGGATCGCGGAGGAGCTCGTCGTAATCGGTGTAGCCCTTGGCGATGCCGAAGGCATCCTGGATGGCCTTCAGTTTCTTCGGGTCGCGCTGGCAAACGGCGACGAGATTGGCGTGCGGGTGATTCTGGTAGATCGGGATGAACTCGGCGCCGAAGCCGAGACCGACGAGGGCGATGTTGATTTTCTGCATGGGGAGTGGCGGAGGAGTTGAGAGTTGAGGGATGAGAGTTGAGAGACAGGAGAGCGGTTACTTGAGGGTTTGAAGGTAGGCTTCGAGGTCGGAGATTTCCTGGGGGTTGAAGATGTCGGCCATGGGCGGCATCGGGGAGATTTTGAACTGCTCGTAGCCCTTCGCGATGACCTTGCTCGGTTCGAGGAGGCTCTCGCGGAGGTAGGCGGCGCTGACGCGGGAGGCGATGCCGTCGAGCGCGGGGCCGACGGTGCTGCCTTGGCCCTTGAGCTGGTGGCAGAGGACGCAGGCGGCGGCGTGTTTGTGGAAGATCTGTTCGCCGCGCTTGGCGTCGCCGGCGAGGACCTTGGCGGAGTCGTCGATGGCGATGAGCTCGGTGAGCCGCAGGTCGTCGAAGAACGCCTCGCCGCGGGCGACGAACTGGGCGGACACGGAGGCGGTGGTGCGTTCGCCGCTGTTGAAGTCGATCTCGACCTCGGTCCAGTCGGTCTCGCGGCGGCGGATCGGGTCGGTCTCGACGCGGTTGTTGTTGGCGTTGGCGGTGACGCGGATCCATTCGCCGGCGGGGGCGACGCCGACGCTCACGCGGCCGGAGAGCGCGGCGGTGCGGATCCAGCCGGCGAGGCGATACATCGTGTTGGGTTTGACGGGGACGTCGGCGAAGAGGTGGGTGTCGGCATCGCCGTCGGCGGCGATGCGGGCGCCGTTTTTGCCGGAGCGGAATTGGCCGGCGGTGGCGGTGCCGGACCATTTCGCGCCGGTGTTGCCGGGACGGTTGGCGTTGTCGCGGCGGGTCCAGCCTTCGGGCAGGCCGGTGGCGGCGACGGACTCGAAGCCGGCGTTGGGCAGGAGGTTCGGACCCTCGCGAAAGAGCGAGGCGCCGTGAACGCGGCCGAGGATGCGGACGGCTTCGCGGAGCCACTCGTCGGCCTGGTTGGCGGGATTGCGCACGAGGGCGGTGACGATGGTCTTGATCTGCGGCGAGGTGGGGAACTCGGCGAGTTTCACGAGGGCGGCGAGGCGCGTCGCGAGGTCGGGGTCGCTCATCACGGCCGAGCTGAAGAACAGGGCGGTGGCGCGGGCATCGTTGCCGAGGGCGCGGGTGGCGTTGCGGCGCACGGCGGCGTGGGCGTGCGTGAGCGCGGTGCGGTGCGTGGCATCGTCGAGCTGGCCGAGGCCGTGGAGGGACCAGAGGGCGTGGATCGCGGCGTGCGGCGCGGCGCCGGTGGCGAGTTTCTGCAGCGCGGGGGCGGCGTCGGCGCGGCGGCCTTCGACGAGGAGGCGCTGGGCGGTGAGGCGCCAGAAGGGATTGGCGTCGCCGAGGGCGGCGACGAGCTGCGCGGTGGAGGCGCGGTGGAGCGACTTGGTGGTGACGGGCTTGGCGTCTTCCCAGACGACGCGGTAGATGCGGCCGCGGACATTGTCGCGGAGCGGATTCTCGTGGGCGCCGCCGACGCCGGTCTTGGCGTCGTAGCCGCCGCGGCCGACGTTGGGCGTGGGGTTGTGTTGGATGATGTAGTTCTGCCAGTCGGAGACCCACACGGCGCCGTCGGGTCCGACTTCGGCGAACACGGGCGACATCCACTCGTCGCTGCTGGCGACGAGGTTGAAGCCATCGTGGGCGGCGTAGCCGGCGCCGTCGCGGACGACGTCGAAGAGGGCGACGTTTTTCATCGTGGGCTCGCAGACCATGGCCATGCCCTGGAGGCGCGGCGGGAGTTGGTCGGAGTGGATGAAGGCGGTGCCGGCGGCGGCGGTGTAGCCGCCGAAGACGTCGACCTGCCGGAAATTGGGCGTGATGGTGTGCGTCTTGTCTTCGGTGTTGATGCGCTTGGCGGTCATCGCGCGCATGCCCTTGGGCAGGATGTTGGCGGGGATGCCGCCGAAGAAGATGGGGGCATTGTTGGCGGTGCCGCCGAACTGGTCGCCCCATTCGTTGGTGCTGTGGGCCCAGGTGTTGTTGGTGAACTGGTGGAGGAACTCGAGGGCGGAGCCGTCGGCCTTGAAGCGGTAGGTGCCCTGGGCGAACTGTTTCTCGACGCCGCCGACGGTGCCGCGGAAGCCGGAGTAGCCGAC
>JACCDO012368552.1_pt1 | contig 12857 bp, 14 predicted proteins | sample 7446101 | NCBI WGS metagenome assembly JACCDO01 (sample SAMN15323440, study PRJNA562643) | freshwater metagenome | isolation source: river surface water | place: USA:Blue River Watershed | collected 2017-08-16
TAGGTGGTGTATTTGGTTGTGATGCGATGGATAGTTTGCGCGAAGCCGGGTATATTAATGGGGTCGAAGGGCAGTTGAATTTGTGCAAAAACTGGATATTTTATTTGAAGGAATTTTATCGGTCGGCTGTGTTGTTGCCGTCATCGGGCTGTGTTGCCGAGGATTCGGCCGGGGATTATTCAACGGATTATTCGGATTTGTCGTGCGATTATATTTGCGATAATTCACGGATGAGTATTTTGTTTTTAATGTTGCAACATAGCGTCTTGAATAGTGATTATGATTGTGTCCCGGAATATGGAGTCATGCCTGATGAAGGATGGAAAGCCTGGAAAGATTTTATTTGCGGCGGAGATGGAAGCAAAGTTTTTGGCGGCGACCATTTAGAATCGGCTTCGCCTGCCGACCCTTCTTTCTGGCCGATTCACCCTACTTTAGAACGGCTCTTACAAGTGAAATATATGGCGGGTGGATTTACGAGCGATGAATGGCCGACTGATTCGAGCACCGAGTATGTATGTAATAAAGCGACATGTTATGAAGAGGATGAAGGTGATTTCGGTCAATGGTCGTCGTGCTGTTACGGGCATTATCAAGACGACCAGATGTTGGATGCGCCGAACAATGACCGATATTCTTTTGTGGGTCCGACGAATCGCGAAGTGCATGATGGGACAAATCCGACCAGTAGTGATTATTCCATGCCCTACATTTATGATGGGTTTTCGTGGTCACATTGTCTAGAATCGGGTTATGATTTTGATGACTTGATTGTTGAATTGTATAACAATGGCACGTTTAATGTGTCGTCGTCGAATAGTGAAAAGGGGTGGTAATATCAAAAATATATATGGAACAATTTTATTATTTACCGATTGGAAAACACGTTTCTCCTGCAAATGCTTAGATAAATGTAATATAACTGATTATTTGCGGTTAATTCGCAGAATTTCGCCCTCGGTGAATGCTGTGATGGAGTGTATAGACTTTGAGGAATAATATCAAGGCGTTTCATAGTAGTAAAAATGCAAAAATACCTCCAGCGCAATGTTGTAATGGGCGGGATTCAGCGTCAAGAACACGTGATTCATTTGAAATCGGCGAAAAAAAACAATATTCGAAGTGGATTCAAACTGGCGTTTAGTGAAAAATAAATGTAATTTGGTAGGTAATTACATTTATGGGTTGCGTGTTTATTTTTTGAGTACAGGAACTTCTTGTTTTAATAATGTAAGACCCTTTTTCAACGATTTATCATTGATATGGTACGGAATAATTTTTTTTATTGCATCTGCATTTGTAGTAATCATTGTAAGTAAGTTTTGTTTTTTATTATTCAAATCATATTCTTTGTAAAAACGTAGATGTGAAAGAATGATGGTTAAAAATATTTTTTCACTGACTATACACTCACTGTCGTTACATGTGTTATTTTTACCGGATTTGCCACTGGGTGAATTCTTATCGAATGCAAATTCTTCATTAAATAAATTTATAGAAGTCAAATCATCGATTTGTGTATAGAGATAATCTTGAACAGATGTGTTATTAAAATCGAATTTATGTTTTTCCAAAAATATAAACATGTTATCTTCTATTTCTTTCATATTGGTGTTTATTAAATCATTTAATCTTTGTTCTTGTTGGTTATAGATACTGTAAGCATCAGCTATACAAGTATTGATGTTTTTGCAGGTATCAGTACTATCACGATTACAATTTGATTCGGGTTCGGGTGATTTAAAAAAATCCTGACAAGTATTATGGGTTTTTATAGAGGGGGTGTTTTCTAATCGTTCTAACGATTTTCGTTCATTACACAAATGTTCTGCGTATGCTTCAATATCGGCATTTTTAATGGTCGATAACATTACTGTATCACATGGATTTATGTCCCCACCTCTTTTTCGTCGATTTGTTTTCTTTTTATGGCGCTTAGTAACGCGCGACTTAGGATTGCGTCGTTTTGTTTTTAGATTTTGTCTTTTGCGAGTATATGTCATATAGTATGTGCGTATATACTATATGGCTAAATCTTTTTGCTACGAGATTTTTTTGATTTTTTTTGTTTGCGCTTTTTGGTAGATTTTTTACGGGAGGTTTTGCGGAGAGATTTACCACCCATGTTCTGTTTTGCTATAAGAAGTTGTAATTCCTCATATACTTCTTTACTATCAGTATTTAGTAAATCAACATATAGACTACCTAATTCAGTTTGGGTAGTATCCATTTTATCGAAAAACAACTTTGTTATTTCAGGGTGGATGAATTTTCCATTTTTTTTGGAATATATATTGTAAATCGCTAGTAATTTAAGATTTCTATAATTTTCATGATGTTGTATAGTGACATTACATGCGTCTTCATTTTCCTCCTCTGGTTTTTTACAATATTTCTCAATAAACATTTCGGGGCTCGTAACAGCATTCACTACACCTTTAAATATCGATTTTGCAGAACGTTTTTTGGATATAATATCTATAATTTTTGTAAATGTATCTATATCGTGGTTTTCAATACGTTTTTCTTGACAATTTTCATCGCACGGTTCAGTCATCCTATCTACCATATACCCACAAAATAAATTCGATAGTTTGTGCAATACATATAAACGCATCTCTCTATGTCTAGTAGCTATGCCACCTAAATATTTTCGTAAAAAATCAACCAAATCATCATCATCGTCATCCGATTTTCCTAAATCCCGACCTGACGCCATATATCTAGTCATTGTCGAATCGCCCTCAAAATGCGCCAAAATAGAGGGATTTTTGGGGTCAGACTATAAATGTATTGCATCAAAGGGTCACATTCGTTACATTGATGGTATCAAAAACATTGCCATTTCGAAGGATTTCGCCATCAAGTTCTCCGTCGTGGATGAAAAAAAAGACCACGTGGCCTTTATGAAATCATGCATCTCCGATTTCCGTCCCGAAAATATTATACTTGCAACCGACGATGATCGAGAAGGTGAAGCCATCGCCTGGCATATTTGTGACCAGTTCGGTCTATCCATACCAACCACGAAGCGCATCGTCTTTCACGAAATCACGAAACCAGCTATATTAAAAGCCATCCAAAAACCCAGTGTTATAGATATGAATATGGTGATGGCACAGCATGCGCGGCAGGTTCTCGACATGGTGGTCGGATTCAAGGTGTCGCCGTTTCTGTGGAAACACATTCACAACAACAAGACGAATGGGTTGTCGGCAGGGCGGTGCCAGACTCCCGCTTTGCGGCTTGTGTATGACAATGACAAGTTGGTATGTGGCGGAGAACCCGAAACAAAATACAAGACTACGGGGACGTTTTTTGCAAAAGGGGTGGCGTTTTCCCTAAATCACGAGTTTGTGGCGGAAGAAGAGGTCGAGGCCTTTTTAGAAGAATCTGCGAATTTCAACCATCAATTGACCGTGGAATCACCGAAAGATTCGATGAGACAACCACCGAAACCATATAATACCTCGAATTTGCTACAATCGGCGAGCAATGTTCTCCACATGTCCCCCAAAGAAACCATGAATCATTGTCAAGCCTTGTATCAAGCTGGTTATATCACCTATATGCGCACCGAAAATACCAAATACTCGGCGGACTTTTTGCCTAAAGTTCGTTCCTATATCATAGGAAAATGGGAAAACGAACAATATGTAGGCGATTTTAGTGCCATCGTGAATCAGGATGAGACAAATCCTCACGAAGCCATTCGTGTCACCCACGTCGAAACCGAGTTTGTCACTGGATTAGAAGCACGGGCGCAAACCTTGTATCGATTGATATGGCGGAATACCGTGGAGAGTTGTATGGCGGCAGCGCATTATAAATGCACGCGGGCAGTCATTAGCGCGCCTCTCGAACATGCCTACATACATGTAGTAGAGGTTCCAGTATTTTTAGGATGGAAAATCGTCTCGACCGAACGTAAAGAAGACGGCGATGTTACGGACGACCAGAATGCGGGGACTGGATTATTGATGTATTTCAAGACAATACGTGCAGGTTCTCCTATACCCTATATGAAAATAGAAAGTGTGGTGGTCGTCTCTCATCGTCATTCGCATTATAATGAATCATCCCTCATCAAGAAACTGGAAGATTTAGGAATCGGTCGTCCGTCGACCTTTTCCATGATTGTCGATACCATTATGGAACGAGGTTACGTGAAGAAGACAGACATTGTCGGAATCACCAAAGAATGCAACGAATTTGTTTTGAGAGGCGACGAAATCGAATGTCGCACCGTGACGCGAGTATTCGGTGCCGAGAAAAACAAACTGGTGATTCAACCCATCGGTGTTGCCGTGGCGGAATTTTTGACCGAACATTTCACATCACTCTTTGATTATGATTATACGAAAACCATGGAAGATGATTTAGACAAAATTGCATCGGCCAATCTGAAATGGAACGAATTATGCGAAAAATGCGACGAAACAATCAAGGTTCTCGCAAAGCCTTTAGCGAAAATGGAAAAACCAAAGTATATTGTCAAGTCGCGCAATGGAGCACAAGAATATGAATTTGTATTTCACCAATATGGCGCGTCGCTAAAATATCAATGTGGCGAAGAAACTTTATACAAGGCGGTCAATCCGAAACTCAAAATCGACCTGGAAGATGTCAAAGCGGGAAAATACATGGCCGAAGATTTATTAGAAATCAAAGATGATTATTTAGGAAAATATCAGGACGCCGACATGTATATCAAAACCGGCAAATACGGCCCTTATGTGCAATGGGGAGACCAGACGGCATCCATCAAGGCCATTCAGAAACCTTTAGGCGAAATTGTCATGGCCGATGTTCTCAAATATTTACAGAAAGGGGAGGGTGCAGATGAGTCGTCGCCGGATAAGCCTCGCGCTCCACCTAAAAATGCAAACGTCCTAAGAAATTTGAATGCCGACCTGAGTATCCGCAAAGGGAAATACGGCCCTTATATTTATTATATGCCACAGGGTGCAAAGTCACCGCAATTTTTCAATTTAACCAAATACAAAACCACATGGGCCTCATGTGCAATAGAAGATATGGTGCAATGGATATCCGAAACATATATCAAAAAATAATGGGTCAAAAAAATTTATATACTATAAAATATCATGATTATATAGTATGTCAGAACCTATTGCACAAGTAACATCGACCATAGACACGAAAGGTTGTTTCCCAGTAATTAGTTATGTGTTGTTCATCGTTGTTTATATCATGTCCTTTATTTGCATATACAAACGTAATGTCGCACTGCTAGGGGTCATGTTATTATATGTTATCAATATCATTTATTCCGTGTTTTTAATCAAAGATATGTTTTTATGGACAAAATCCGAACAAATCATTACCTTTATTATTAGTGCTATATTAATATTGAATCTGGCGTCGTCATCGCTCATTATGATGACCTTCCGCACATTGCATGCAAAATACAGTAAAAACAACGAAACCATCAAATTGTCGCCGCAAAACAAAGACCGAATTAGTAAGTATTTCACTATGTTTATATGCACCATTGTATTCGTATGGTTCCTGGCGATGTATTATTTTGTAGAAGGCGAAAATGTCGAATATTTCAGTTTTGCATTTGTAGGACAAAATGCGTCACCTGCAATGTTAATTACAAAATTTGTGATGAAAATCTCCTTATGTATCACTGGTTTGGGTTTGTCGGGTTATATGGTATATTTGGCAAATAAATTGTCGAAACTGCGCCGTTCTCAACTGCAATAATATTATTTATACCATAATGCGTATAAACAATACACGAATAATCTACATAAACTATAACATGAAATTCTATGAAACGCATTACGAAGAATATATTCATTCGGTGGAGCAATACAATATGCATCCGGAAATGAAAGCCGTCTACGAAAAATTTCCGAAAAAACTGGCCGATTGTGGAAACCTGATTTTGTATGGTCCCACCGGTTCCGGAAAATATTCACAAGCACTCTCTATTTTGAAAAGATACAGTCCGAGTGAACTCAAATACGAGAAAAAAATCACATGTCAAACCGACAAAATGAACTATTGCTACCATATTAGTGACATACATTATGAAATCGATATGGCATTGCTCGGATGCAATTCGAAAATGATTTGGCACGAGGTGTTTATGCAAATCGTGGATATTATTGCAGTGAAACCTGAAAAAATAGGTATTATTGTCTGCAAAAACTTCCATATGATTCACAACGAACTGCTAGACGTGTTCTACAGTTATATACAACAATACAATCATCCGTCGTGTCATGTGCAAATCAAATATTTGTTGCTGACCGAGCACGTCAGTTTTCTGCAAAACAATATATTAAACGTCTGCAAAATACTCGGCATTAATCGTCCGGATAAATCCAAATATATTCATCGTGTGATAGATTCGGATTTGCGGGAAGATATTTGTGCGAAAAACAAAAATGCAGCAGTGGCATTCACCCAGCGCATCAATCCATTAGTCTATGATTGCGGAAAATCGGGCAGAACACGGTTTTTTATTTCGGAAAAAGAGGGTATCAAATCCAATACGAAAAAACGAGTGCAAAACATTATGGAATATGTAGAGCCGGCCTATATTATGAATATCAAAGAGACTGAATCGTTTTCTATCATGAATGACGGTTCCGAAATACCCAAAGACAATTTCAATACGATTTGCAATAATATTATACAAGAAATGTTGCAACATCGGAAACTGTCGTTTATGCAATTTCGCGACACCATTTATGATATACTGGTGTATAATCTCGATGTGCCTGAATGTTTATGGTATGTGATTTATTATTTTATACAGCGGAAATTGTTGTCGAGCAAAGACATTGACGACATCATGGACAAGACGTTTGTCTTTTTGAAATACTACAACAACAATTATCGTCCGATATACCATTTAGAGAGTATGTTCTTCTATATCATAACAATTATACAAAACCATCAAAAATGAATTTCATGGAGGCGTGTAATATATTAGAGATTGATGAATCGTGTCGGAATCCATTGTGTCCGGAAGAATTGAAAAAACAATACCGGCGCAAAATATTGCAATATCATCCCGACAAGAACCAATCCGAAAATGCGGCGGTGATGTTTCGAGAAATACGTAGCGCCTATGAATTGTTGAAAAATGCGGAGCAATCTTCGGACGACGAAGGTGATATAGAAAATTATCAGACGCATTTGTTTTCGTTTTTGAAAAACATTTTCCCCATTGACGAATCCGCCATGCAAAACAAAATTTTCAAACTGATTGTGCAAAAGCTGGTGGATTGTTGCGAAACAAAGGCGGTTGATATTATGGAAAAAATGGACAAGAACTTGTTGGTGAAAATATATGGCGTGTTTGCGAATTATAAGGATGTCTTTCATTTTTCCGGGGATTTTTTGCAAAAAGTGGAACAAGTCATTGCGCGCAAAACCCAGAAAGACGAATGTGTTATCGTGAATCCGGATTTAGACGATTTGTGGGAGAATAATTTATACAAGCTGGTGGATGGCGACGACGTGTTTTTAATACCCCTATGGCACCATGAACTCGTGTATGACAAGAATGGGTCGGATTTGTATGTTCGTGTCATACCTGTGTTGCCGGACAATATATCCATTGATGCAGACAACAATATTCATGTATATTTGAAGTATACACTAGCGGAATTATGGAAAATGGACCGGCTCGAAGTGGCTGTGGGCAAACGGAAATTTACATGTATGAGAGAACAGTTGTTTATGAAATCGCATCAAACCCTAAATATCTATAGACAAGGTATTACACAAATCAATGACAAAAATACGCTGGATGTATCGCGGCAAGGTGATATAGTATTGCACGTGGAAATAGAATAAAATTGAATGATAGTGTAATAGATGTATTATTTTCAAAAAGAACGAAAAATGGATGATATTATTTCAAAAACAATACCATCGGCTACAATTGTGCATAGGTATAATGACCGGCATACACTGGTGAAATGCTCGGTAAAAGACCTTGTGATGTGTAATCATATCGATAACTGGGAATTCAATCGACCTCCCGACATGCATCGCTGTGTTGCAATTGCTGACTATATTTATGACACAAAACCGGCGCTTGACTGGATGATATATCTAGTATATGATGGAAAACTAAAAATCATAGACGGATTACACCGATATTCTGCGCTAGTTCACCTATGGCGCGAAAATCACAAGACGGTGGATTTTATTACACCCAGTAAATATGGATGTAATGGGGATGCGGTATGGTTATACTCGAGAGAAATATTCCTAAGTATTCGTGTCAATCATTCCATGGGTGAAATCGTCGATGTATTTCAATCACTCAACAAAAGCAATCCCATTCCAGAACTTTATATGGACAATAGTGATTCGGCGAAGCGTGAAATTATCGAATCCATTGTCGCAGAATGGCAACAAAAATTCAAATCGCATTTTACAGTGACATCCAAACCCAATATTCCAAACATCAATCGTGACCGATTTATCGATTTGTTAGATAAATTATATCAAAAATACAATATAACACGAAACACCGCGCATGTATTGTCTGATAAATTATACGAAACGAATCATTACATTCGAAATAATATTCCGAAAAAAATAACGGAAACGGCTTTGACAAAATGTCGCGAAACGAATTGCTATTTATTTCTAGTGAAAAAAGAAATATTAGAAAATATGATTTAAATTTTATTTGATATACTTACATAAATCATGTTAGTATGTATATGTAAGTATTGTTGTGGCATTAAAATTGTCCCGATTGACAAACCGTCTAAATTGCGGAAAAAACCATCTGCTATGAATCGACCTAAAAAATTGAGCAGATTTATGATTCTTAGCATGTTTATGGGTAAAAAATGACACAAGTCATATTTTTATCTTTTTGTTTATCTTTTTAGTTTTCAATGTAATCGTCGAATTCACAGTTGCATAATATATGATAAGGTGTCCAGGTAGATGTATACTGTGACCAGTAATTTCCGCAAAATCGGCAATTGACACCTTGAAGTCCCATCTCATCATCATTGGCGCGAAATCCCCAGTGTTCGATTTCATCTGGGTCCCCATCTTCGTATTCAAATCCGTTTTTTCGCGAAGATATTGCAAAATCAATCGTCTGCACAATATAGTATTTCATGCGTTTTGTGAATGTTATTTGTGCAAATGTTTTTACATCATAGAAACAATAGCTTTTTATAATTTCAACAACGTCGTAACATAGGGGCAATTGATTGACGAGGAATTTTTTGATGTGCTTTTTCATTTCTTTGCAATTGCGTATAGATTTTATTTGTTTTTTCTCCATCAAGCCGTTCAATGTTTTCGAGCGGTTTTCTAAGAGGCTCTGTTCTTCATATGCAACATACAATGTTAAATATGTTGTCTGCAAATATTGTAATTTTTTAAGTGACCCTTTTATCTTTTCTCCTTCTTGCAAGTAGATTTTCCCAGTGTCTATTAATTCTTGGAATTTGTTAAAAGTGGTATTTGCAAAAACGGGAAACGAGCCATAGCCTACATAGGCTTGCTTTAATTTATCAAAATGGAAAATGATATACTCCATTACTTCTAAGGCATGCTTTAATTTGTCTCTCTTACTTTTGGCATGATGAACTACATTCATCATGTCGCGCAATGGCGTAAATACAAATTGTGCGATGGGAATAGTTAAACGTTCGCTTCTTCGTGTCATAGTAATTGTGTGTGTGGCTATTCTTATACATATAAGAAAAAGGCCCTTCAATTTTATGTAATATATAGTGGTAAAATTGAAACCTGTTATCGAGGTCACTCCTATGAACAACAAACATGGAAACAGTCGTCACATCACCCCTATTACACAATCTACAGGACACATTGATGCGTAAGTTAGAAGTCGAAGGAGAGCAAAAGATGAAATTGCTAGAACTAAAAGTCTATGACAATTACCCGCAAGAATATATCGATGAACTCGACAAAATCATTGCGTCGGGAGAACGCGAATTCGAGCGCGTCATGGGCCGTAAGATGACTGCCGTGGAACGGCGAAAAATATATGGCTAAAGTGACATAAACATTTCGTGTCAAGTTATCTATCATGAAACAAACTGGTCTCGGTCGTTTTTTTTCGGGAACGGTCAGTGCTAAGATAGCGCCATCCGATATACCGAAAATAACAAATGAATCTGCCCATCGATTGTATTTTGATGGATGCAGCAAAGGAAACCCAGGGGCAGCGGGAGCAGGGGCAGTATTATATGAAGTTTGCAAAAACAATGTAACCGAAATATGGGCTGATTCATGTTTTGTTGGGTCATCATCCACAAATAACGAGGCCGAATATTCTGGGTTAATTCTGGGGATGAAACAGGCTATACGAAAAGGAATTTGTGACATAGATATTTATGGCGACAGTCAGCTGGTCATTAAACAAATGCGCGGTGAATATGCGGTGAAAAGTCTTGGATTATCGCAATTGTATGCACAAGCAAAGGAGCTCGAAAAAGGCTTTAACAAAGTGCGCTATATCCACGTCTATCGCCATTTGAATACAAGGGCCGACGAATTGTCGAATCTAGGATTGTTGCGAAAAAATTGAAAGGCTTTGTTGTTGTCAATGAGAACCATATCCACACAAACAACCACTTACTACAAAATGACTACTTTTGCTCCACACTTATTTGTTCGTAATATTTCGAAAAATGTTACGAAAGACTCGTTATGGACCATCTTTTCCAATTTAGGATTCGGTGTTATAGACAATATTGTCATGAAACCGCGCTCCGAAAAAAACAACGCCATTGTGTATTTTCAACAATGGGACATGGATGAAACCACGCTTACTCGTAACATGCTTCGAGAAGGTCGTGCATTATCTATTACACACGAAGACGATGGGTCTGTATGGAAGGTAAGTGCCTACGACGAGATGCGATGCGGAAGCGTTCGCAGTTTTCCGGATATTTTGCCACAAAACGTCACAGACAATCGTTCCGAACGCCAGCGCAATTCTGGATTTGCCGATGATTTGTTAGACGATTTGCGCCGCAATTTGTTTCCTTTAGACAATATTACAAATGCGCCGATGAAAGCGGCACAAAGCACGTCGCTTTTATCGGACCACGAACTAGATGATATTGTTATGAATATGAATCCATTGTTTTTAGAAGAACCCGTTCCTCCCGTGGAAAACAATAATGTTCTCAAACCATTTTCCATTGATTACGGAGATGTTCGCACTCCACCAAAACGCCGCGTCATCAAACCATTGAAGAAAAATACATAAAAATAATCACAAAAATCTATAAAAATAACCCTTGTTCGGGGGTTATTTTTATTTGGACAAAATTGATTGAAAATCAATCAAATCATACTATTGCACTAAAACTCAAACGATTTATCATGTCACTCGCAAAATGGATTCAACCCTATCAAGACTACCTGGAATTCGACTGGCTAGCCACCAATCCAAATCCGAAAGCAATCGACTATGTAGACGAACATCTGGGACTCATCGAATGGAGCAATCTATGGTCAAATGCTAACGCCATGGAATTATTGAAAAAAAATATGGTGCATGTCGATTGGAAACAAATTTGCCTAAATCCTCATCCCGATGCTTTAGGGCTTATCCGAGCCCATCACGAATATTATATAGAAAAATGGAACAAAAAACATCGACGAATCCCGTATGATATGATGCTGAGCTGGGACAACTTGTCACAAAATCCAGGTGCCGTGGAATTTCTAAAAGACTATCCCGTCAATATATTGTGGAGAATACAACAGCCACCTTATGACCCTCGCGAAGATGATTATGATTATCCCGGAAATCCTTATTTTGAAAGGTTAGTTCCCGATTATGAAATCAACTGGGGTTATTTATCACAAAATCCATCAGACAGTGCTATAGATATGTTATTGCAACATCCGAAAATGATTGATTGGTCCTACTTGTCAAGCAATACAAATATGCGTGCTATCGAATTGTTGTCTGAAAATGTGGATAAAATCGATTGGTATTGGGCTTCGGCGAATCCGAGCGCCATGGATTTGATTGAGGCAAATCTCGATAGGGTCGACTGGCGTCAATTGTGTAAAAATAAAAATGCCGTGGACTTGTTAGCCGAGCACACGATTGAAATCGACTGGCCCTACCTGTGTGCGAATCCGAATGCGATTGGATTACTCGAACAATATATGTCGAAAATCGACTGGCGGTGGTTATGCAAAAACCCGAATGGCGGTACATTGCTGGAGAAAAATATTGAAAAAGAATTTGAAAAAATGGACTGGCGGTGGTTGTCGGCGAACCCTTGTATCTGGGAATAGGTGGAAACATCTTTTATCATTGTAAATGTGTAGCGAATGTATTTTTTATTCAGGTGGCAACATGGTGCCCGAATTCATATGTGTAGCGAATGTATTTTTTATTCAGGTGGCAACATGGTGCCCGAATTCATGGGTGGCAACATATTATTAGAACTTGTCGTGTCCGTAAAGGAATACCCTTGCTCCGCACAATAATCGAAATCCCATGTGTCATAGGTATATGGCAAATCATTTGTCCAGGGGTGAATGAAATCGTAAAATTCCTGGTTTGTGTAGGTATCGCCGGTGTTCAAGAAGCCCGAAAATTCCAAGACATCATTCGCTAAATGTCCCGAACAAATGGTATCCATCGTGCAAGTCGGCAACGTCAAATCGCCCGAACCCGCCACTTTTGACCAGTCACAAACCCCATTCAAATAGGCCGCCCCCGATGCTTTATTGTATTCCGTAAATGCCCAGGTTTCATCGAAATTCGTAATCGTCCCTTGCGAAATCATAATGCGTTTTGCGCCTAACAACCGTTCGATTTGTCCATGCAAAGGCCAGAA
>JACCDO010109736.1_pt1 | contig 12856 bp, 16 predicted proteins | sample 7446101 | NCBI WGS metagenome assembly JACCDO01 (sample SAMN15323440, study PRJNA562643) | freshwater metagenome | isolation source: river surface water | place: USA:Blue River Watershed | collected 2017-08-16
CGATAGTTCTAGCTTTTATTGTATCATTCCTTACATCGATAGTTCTAGCGTTTAATGAAAAAGCATAATGAATATAATCGATAATATTATGATAGGTATCCAAGAATTTTCTTGGAACAATATTTGTAATAAACCCGCTCATAAAAAAAGTATTATACAATATACATATATTTATTTTCCTTTACTACTTTTCACTTTTTTTACACTCGTCATACCACCTTTTTGTATTTCTTCCCTATGCTTTTTATATACATCATATTTTGTATCCAGGACATCTAACTCGTTGAGCCATATCTTTTCTAAAGGTGTCGCCTTTAACATAGCCAATTCTTGTTCCGTATTTGCTTTTTCTTTCATTATCGATTCCACATTCTCCTGCGTCACCGAATCCATCGGCATCTTTATCAAATATTTGAAGTCACCTTCGATCAATGCAAATTTAAGTCCGCTTAATAACTGTGTTACTTGTTCCGCAGTTTTACGTCTCAAATCAATCGTTCCGGCCAATGTTTCTTGAATATATCTAGCTCGATTCTATAATCGTACCAATTTCTTCTCCATATCCGCCACCAAATATTCCTTTCGTTTTCTATAGGTATCCAATCGAACTCCATAAAAGTCATCGATGATTTCCTCTACCGTCGCATACTTATGTAATTTGATATTTGCATCAAACATATGCATATTGGTCGTACTCACTGTCGTCGATAATTTCAATAATTTTTCGATTCCATTAAATCCATTCGAATCTATCGTCGATTCCAATTCTTGTATCTTACCCTTTGGAAATATAATCGTAATATCAATCGATACTTCCGTACATAATGATACGAAATCTTTAATACTAGGTGGTATTTTCTTACCGGTTTTATCAACAGTTGTACCATCCATTAATGATTCTAAAAACGTAGTATAAGGCATCGTCCAAGTACCCACCGGTAACTCGGTAATACGAATCTTTTCATCATTTATTTTTTCATATTTTCCTTTTATCAAATATTTTTGGTCGCCGATTTTCGTAATAGCACCGGTGAAACCTTCATAATAAGGTATGAACTCATTACCCTCATTCGATAGACCGCTCAATTTATTCTTCAAATATTTTATAATTTGTTTTGGATTATAGGGAGCAATATTACACGAGAAACCTGTTCCTATTCCGGAAATACCATTAATCAATGCAAACGGTATAATAGGTACATAATATTCAGGCTCCACAATCGTTCCATCATCATTTAAATAAGATAATACAGCATCATCTGGTTCTGGAAATAGATATCGAGTCAATGAATTTAACATTGTGAATATATATCTTTCCGATGCACTATCATCACCACCCTGTAGTCGGGTACCAAATTGTCCATTGGGTTCAAGTAGATTAATATTGTTGGAACCCACGAAATTTTGAGCCATATTCACAATCGCACCATTCAAACTGGCTTCACCGTGATGATATGCACTATGTTCTGATACATACCCTGAGAATTGAGCCACTTTGATTTCACTTGTTAATTTACGTTTAAACGCTGAGAATAGTATTTTTCTCAATGATATTTTAAGACCATCTACCATATTTGGAATAGAACGAGCACAATCATATGTACTAAAATGTATCATTTCATTATTTATGAATTCTTGGTAAGTGACATCTTTTTTCGATGTATCTAAGTAAGCGCTTTTATTATAATTTTCTAACCATTCCTTACGGTCGTCTGCCCGTTTTTTATTGAATATTTTATCGATAACATCATCACTTTGTTCTCCATTATACACAAAATCCACTATTTTTTTGTTGGCAAAGTATTCTTTGAATTCGGCCGAGGTAGATGTACCCAACCCCTTAAAATATTTTATCGTCCAACCTTGTGTTCCATTTGGTCCCAGGCTTTGTTTCCACGTTTCATATTCACCGTCATTATAAAACAATAATGTTTGGGCACCTTTCTTGGCTCTCAAAATAGGTGTGTTCATAAACGATAGGAATCCGGGTATTTTGGTAAGACTGGACCATTCACTATGGAACAAATTAATACAAAGACCTTTGATATGACTTCCATCTAAATCCTGGTCAGTCATATACATAATTTTACCATAGCGTAAATGCTGATGTACATCCGATAATGTCTTATATTCACGACCGGTTTCCAATCCCAGAATTTTCTTGATATCCGTAATTTCTTTATTTTCAGCGATTTTTTTCACTTGCTCGCCACGCACATTCAATAACTTACCTTTTAATGGATAAATACCAATGGTATTACGGTCATCACTTGATAACCCGGAAACAATACCTGACATAGCACTTAACCCTTCGCATAAAATCAAGATACAATCTTTGGATTGGGTAGTTCCACTGAAATTCGCATCAATGAAATTTTGAATACCACGTATGGTCTTGGTTTTCGCACCATCAGTTTTCTTCGCTAATTTATTTTCTTTGGCTTCCGTCAATGAACAAGCCATATCCATCACCCCCATTTTCGCTACTTTTTCAACAAATGTATCGGAAACAGTACAAGATGAACCGAATTTATTGGAAGGCGTATTCATAAAATCTTTGGTTTGACTATCGAACGATGGATTTTCAACATCACATCTTAAAAACAGGATAAGTTGTTCTTTGATGGTAGTTGCATTGACCTTTATTTTTTTCTTCTTTTCGATATAATCACATAGCTTACGTATGATTTGTCCCGAGATATAATCAACGTGCTTACCACCTTTGAATGTACAGATACCATTGACAAATGATACTTGTATAAACTCGTGTGTAGGTGATAATGCAACGGCATATTCCCAGCGTTCATCGGATTGCTCATAGACACGTTTTGTAGTATCCTTACCACCGATATATAAATCGATATATTGTTGGAAATTTTTCACTGGAACTAGATTACCATTCAAATTGATTTTGATTTTTTTGATGGAATGGTCAGTGACGGCACCGATATCATAGACGCGTTTTTTCAATAGAGCCAACATATCGAGGGTTAATCCTTGGATACCTAATCGAGCATAATCCGGTTTGAATGTGACTTTGGTATAAGGTTTTCCGGATGTGTTTTTCGTAATGGTAGGTGGGCAAATTTCATCGAGATTTTTACGAAATTCTTGGACATATTTTAAGCCACGAACGTGGTCAATGGTTTCGATTTTACCATATTCCGACCAAATGAGCACTAATTTAAATCCAAAACCGTTCTTACCACCGACAATCTTTTTTTCATCTTTATTATAGTTGGTAGAGGTACGTAAGTGACCGAAAATCATTTCGGGAATCCAAATATCATATTCGGGATGTTTAGCAATATCGATACCATTCCCATCATTGGTCATTGTAATAGTTCCATCTTGGTTGATATCGATGTCGATATGAGTAACGAATTTTTTTTCCAACATAGTAGATTGAATCATACGAATCACGTGGTCGCGACAATTGACGATACCTTCATCAAATAATTTATACAAACCAGGAATATATTCGATTGTTTTTAGGGAGATTTTTTCGGTAAGGTCGTCATAAACCCACATATCGGCATCGACATTTTCCACAGAACCAATATAAGTATCGGGGTTATCGAGAATATGTTGTTTATCGGTTTTACGTTGGTATTGCTGTGCTAATAAGTCTTCGCCGGAGGTAGATTTAGCTATTTTGGTAGTTTTTGACATAGTATCTGAGTATGGTGTGTCATTTATAGTTGCCGTCAATTTATTATCAATTTTTTAAACAAATCAAGATAAAATATGGTCATAGTATAAAATGGATGAAATAATTAAATATTGTCAAATTTCAAGAAGAAATAAAGCTGACACGTGTAATGTGGTGAAATATAATAAATTACAAACGAGTACGAATAACCCGAATATATCGACACGTATGCGTTATTCACAATATGTAAATACGGCCACACCATCGAAAAATACTTATGTATCATATACGCAAAATTATGGAATTTTAGAACACCGGTAGAACCACCTACCAAGAACAATAAATTATTTATGACTATGTTCTTTTAGGCGATTTCTATCTGATGAATGGTAATAAATTATTTTATATACTATGTATATAGTATATAAATGAAAAGACCAGTAAGACAAGCAGATGGACATTATTATATTGAAGGAAAAAAATTCAAAGAATTATTTGGTTCCAGAGAACAGGTATGGAATGGGACTGCGTATAAAACATCTGGTAGTTTAAGAAAAAGAGATTTAGTCATGAACAAATGGGGTAGAATTGTCTCTGCTGTTAAATTCAAAACCGCCAAGAAAGAAAAACGTTTAGAAAAATATGGTTATTATGCCAAAAAAGGTAAATTCGGATATGTTAAAAAATTCACTAGAAAAAACAGAAAATCATCCAAGAAGACTGAAAAATAAAATATTTAGAATATATATAGAATGACACATACACGTTCCGAAGATGGGAAATATCATATCCATGGTAAAACATACGGTGAATTAGTTGGCTCAAGAGCTCAAGTTTGGAATAGAACTGCTTATAAGACAAGTGGTGCTCTAACTCGTAGCCATTTGATGCGTAACAAATGGGGTAGAATTGTTTCCGCCAAGAAACATAGAACCGCCAAGAAGGAAAAACGATTACAAAAGAGTGGATATTTCACAGTAAAAGGAAAATTCGGTGCTGTGAAAAAAGATACTCGTAAAAGACGTAAATCCGCCAAGAAAATGAGAGGTGGTGATGAATTAGAAGATAAAGAAGATTCATTTGTCGGCGGTGAAGGCGATAGAGAAGAAGAAGATACATTTGTCGGCGGTGAAGGTGACGAAGAAAAAGAAGAAATATAAATATAATATAAAAAATATGAATTCATATTCGATTTCATATTTTTCTTTCAAAAATTTGAATAAATATCTGGAAATATTTCTTTGATATAGTCAGGAACAACACCTATAAATACTCTATCATTTATCGTATCTATAAATGCATCTTTATTATGACATTCGAGAACATTACCCGAAGTATCATAAATCAATATTTGTTTTCGAACTCGGTATAAGGGGTCGGTAAATAATTGCACACGTTTTGTATCATCACCTGGTATGAATGCAATATTTTCTTTTATACAATGTTGTAGTACTATATGGGTGACATCAATGTTCTCGCTAAGAATACCAAATTTTATACGAAAATTCATTTATATTATATGCGAATATAATGTAAAATTGAAAAAAAATAATGAATTTTCGAAACAATAAACCAACTTATAAAATATCTTTATAAAATTCTTGTAAAAATGGAGGAATATCAAATTAAAAATCCGCTACGTGAAGAAGACGAGACCGATGTGAAACAAATGTTGAAACAGTTAGAGCTAGAAAGTATGCAACGAATGGAAAAAATAAACAAGATTGAATATGATAGTCTGAATGATTATTTTAAAGAATTAGATAACATTATAAAGGATGTGGATGATAAATTCTATCGCGTGTTTGGTCGTAAAATGACACTTAAAGAAAAACAACAAGCACTTGGCTAATTCAACCACTGATAATCCAATCACTATTAATAAAATTAGAATCGGTAATATATTCACTCAAGTTCTCAAAAATATATTTTTCAAAATAAGATTTATTTACGTTTTGTTTATCTGGCATACTCGTATAATATTTACAATAATACTCATAAGCATCATATATCGAAATATTCAGTATAGGAGAAGTAGGTCTTTCATATTGTTCGACACTACCACTTTCTCGATATAATTTGGAAATAATATGTTCTTTCATACTTTCTAAAGCCATTTGAATGTCCATTTGTTTATCCCATAGAGAACATCGAATTTTCGAAATAAATTTATCCTTTTCGATTTCAATATCGGGATAATAATAAGAAATCAAATCCAATATCTGTTTATCGTTTAAATTGGATATAGATTCTTTTTTATTTTCACACCATTTACGGAATAAAAATATCATTTCTTCTATTTCAAAATCCATTTCGTTGTCATCGTGAATGATGGTTTCAGACCAAAAATTCAAAAACTTTTGAATATCGGGTAAATGCTTACTAAAAATACCGATAAAACTATCAAGTTCTCCATTATAATGGTCTTTTAATTTTTCGATTAAAAATCCTTTTAGAGTTTGTTGGAACATAATCGTGGGTAAGTTTTTAGACTCTAAGAAGTGTTTCCATAGATATTGCATATTTTTCCAAATGATTTGTGATGATTTTATTTGAGAACTTGGATTATGTTGAGAACCCCAAACTGATTTCGAATGATTTACCGAAATTTGTAGATATTCAGAGACAAAGTTCTCAATCATTATTTCGGGACTATTGTTTTTTAAATAGAAAACCTTATTAATCAAATCCAAATCATTCGTATTATTTAAGATGACATTATCAGAGTTTTTATATCGATTTGAATAGTGACAAGCCACGCATATCATATCTAATGCCGAATTATGTAATATAGAAGACCAAATGTTCTCGGATTTAACAGTATCATTTATATTTAATAATCGACAATCATTATAATTATGTTGTTCGTGATACTTATATTTAAATGTTTGATATAAATTGATACCTGTAACCGATTGACAAATCAAGTTAAGTTCTCGAATAAACTGTTTTGATTTATGGTGAATATAATGGATGAGATTATTATTTTTCTTTAAAATATTATCACCCAAAATAGTTAAAAAATATTTGGCTTCGACTTTACTGGGAAAAAATGTAGGGTATAATAAATCGAGAACCGACTGGATAGTATATGATTCGGGAATAGATTTCAATAAACTGTTTTCTTTGATACGTTTCATAATATGAACTTTGGTGCGTTGTTTCCACGACATTAAATTATTATCTTTGGTGATATTGGAGAGAACATTATATAAAATATCATCTTCTTTATACACCATATAATGCATTCCATCATAATAGAAAAATTTTTCGGTGGTAGAAATATAAAAAAATCGATTGGTATTTAAATAATATTCTATAAAATTATCTTGGTCAATGGTCATATTTTCGATACGTATAACTCGCTCATCACGGTTTTGGCGAATATTTTCTAATAAGTTCGGAAGATTATTTATGATATGATGATGTAATTTCGAGAACATATAAGTATCATTTGAATATTTCGAGAACAATTCATCGATTTTGAGTTTTGCATCAATTATTTTATTATCTGATTCTTCCATTGAGTCCTTATGTTATAAGCTTTTTAAGTAGGTTTATTTGAAATAATACATTTATAGATAATTGTATTATTTTTACAAAATTGTTACACATGCTGGGAATCGAACCCAGGACGCATGCATGGCAAGCACGCATTTTACCACTAAACTACACGTGTTTATGAAGTATCCTTACAAATACTTATATTTTTATACTAATTTCTTTAAGTTATTTTTTGGGAATTAAATATTTACGACACTCTTGACTTCGGTTGATTTATTGTACATATCCGCACTATCAACCAATGATGCTTTCAAATACTTTGATATAAGTATATTTGATTTCAGTAATTCTTCTTCAGAGATTACGGAGAACCATTGATATTTGGTACGGTTTAATATCTCTTCACTCGGAATATATATACCATATAAGTTATCATCAAAATCGGTATGACCTTCTTCTAATAAATCTTCTATCAATACTGGCTTACGATTTTGTGATTTTACACCAACATATTGACCGCCAATTAAATTCATTTTATCAGTCTCGACCGCTGCTTTTAATGCATACGATGTATCACCCAAGAAATCACTTTCACTGGAAAAATGTGGATTTGCATTTTGTTTCTTTAAAAAATCTATTATTACTTTGATCGTTTCATTATTCTTATGAGCACCCATAAAGTAGGTACTTGGAGTAAATAACATTTTTTGTTTTTGTTTCAATAAATTCATATTACGATTAATGTTCTCACATACAAAAGGTTTATTATCTACAGTTCCTTCTAAAAATAATCCATTCAAATTCTTTAAACAAACAAAAGAATTGGGTACAATGATACCACCATAGTAGTATAATAATTGCATCATACCCAATTCGCGGTATTGGGATTTTTTAGGTTCAGCTACCGTGGCTAAATCTATATCCCACGTTGGAATTAATCTACTAAATGATTCATCGTCGATAAGACAAACATTAAAATCTTTACCACAATGATTTATGATAGTTTTGATAGTAGAATGTAAATAAGGTTGATTCAAATCGGTACTATTACGTGACATAAAATCTTTCCATTTTCGTGAATTGATTTCATATTTGGAATGTACCCATATTTTGGGACGATTGAATCCGTATAAAGGTGAATCGTTTAATAAATATTTTTTTATTAATTCATATTCATCTTTATTTTCAACATTTACATTATAATATTTATTTGCGAAATAACTTGATACTACCACAAACCCAAACATAAATAAATATTGGCTTAATTTTGTACTAAACATTTCTTTTTCAAATATATAGTATATCCGTATTTTTTATTTTTATTTTTTTACACTCGCTATCGAAAAATATATCAAATAATCAATATTATATTTGGATTCATTATATTTAATTTGTGATGTAAACATTATATTATTTCCTTTACATAATTGTCGAATCACTGTAGTAAATGTATTATAGCTTATTTTACGTTCTAAATAAAACTGTTTGGATGCGTGATAATATGGTTTTAAACTCTCTAAAAAATCGATATGATAGTTATAAAAAAGCATTTTACGGTAAGCATTCATATCAATTAAATAATATTTTTCCGTCTTCAAACAGATTTTATCTAAAAAGGTAAATAATAGTTCATTGGGAATATAATTTTTAAAAATCTGTTTTGTCATTTTTTAAAATAGTCTAAAATATAATTATATTATATTATTCATTCCCCTAAAAATTTATACTAAATTAATTATTATCAGTGTAAAATATCAGACATTGAATTTGTAAATAACGCAAGTTCTATGCAATCCTCGTGCAAATTATGAAATATTGTTATGTATTTACATAATATAGGTATGATTCGGTATTTGTTTTCCTCATCTATTATCGTGGTAAGCTTTATAAAAGAGAAAAAATAATCCAATATGTCTATTACCGAATAACCATAATCATAAATATCATATAATATTTGTATTGCTTCGGCCACTTCTTTTTTCATCAAACAATTCAAATAGTTCTCAAAATGTTGAAAGGATATATTGGAACATACTTTTTTACATAATTCTAAATTGATGGGTTCTCGTATGATGTATATTTTTTCTAAATGATTGATAAGTATTCTTATCGAAAGATTCGAAATCATTAATAAATATTCTTTGGATTCATCATCTATTTGGATGGATTCCTTTTCGATGATTCTATCCATTATTTTTACGACTTGTTCTTTGGTAGGTTGATTTAATTTTATAATATGTACTCTCGACTGTATGCTTTCAATCACTTTTTGTACATTGGTACAAACCGAAATAAAATGAATATTTTGTTTATATTTATCAATATAATTTCTGAATACTTGTTGACTTTGTTCATTAATCGTATCGATATCATCAATGATGACTAATTTTTTCTTTCCGTGAATACTACTATGTGATTGACAAAAGGTTTTCATTTCATTGCGAAAATATTGTATCCCTTGTTCTTTCAAATTATTAATAAAAAGTATATTGTTATCGGGGAAAGAGGCCGTTTTTTCTAATTTATAATATTCACGTATCAATGCATTTAATATAGTCGTTTTACCAGACCCCGAATTACCAATGACCAATAAATTTAAATTATCGATTTCCAGTAAAGTATTTAATACGGTATTTAATTTATCATCGATACAGAAATCTTTGATATAATATGGTTTATATTTTGTAATAAATATTTCGTTTTCGATTTTTTTACTTTGTAGAGACATTATACTATTATTTGTTATGTGTTTATGTGAATTATCATAAAATATTATTTTTCGTAAAAACTATATAATATTTATTTTTACATATATCATATAAATGACTAATTTTTATGATGTTTTGGGGGTTTCGAAAGATGCCAATGAAACAGAAATCAAAAAGGCATACCGTACATTATCTTTAAAATATCATCCTGACCGTAATCCAAACGAAGAAGCCACACGTAAATTTCAAGAAATTAATGAAGCATATGAAACATTAGGTGATAGCTCGAAACGACAACAATATGATATGCAATCGAGTTTTGGTAATGGTATGCAATTTCGTCATATGAATAGTATGGATGAATTTTCGGAATTTAATGAAATAAATAATTTATTTAGTTCTTTGTTTGGTGGTATGCACGGTATGCAAGGAATGCATAGTTTTAATGGTATGCCGAATATTCGAGTATTTCATAGTGGTGGCCCCGGTAATTTTCACGCCGAATTTTCCACGAGTTTTCATTCTCCACCACCAGCCATCTCAAAAGAGGTCGAAATCACATTAGAACAATGTTATCACGGATGTTCCATTCCTATCGTCATTGATCGTTGGATTATTATGAATAATAATAAAGTGATGGAAAAAGAGAATGTTACCATTACTATACCACCGGGTATGGATGAATCAGATGCCTTATTATTAAAGGGTAGAGGTAATATCATCAATCAAGATGTCAAAGGAGATGTGCGAGTAAATATAAAAATTATAAACAATTCCATCTTTAAACGTCAGGGGTTAGATTTGATATTAAATCGTACTATATCATTAAAAGAAGCCTTATGTGGATTCAAAATAGATATTCATCATATCAATGGTAAAGTATTTTCTTTAAATAATTCTACCAATCCAACCGTCATTAAACCCGGATTTAAAAAAGTCATTCCAAACTTAGGTATGACAAAAGAAAACGCTACCGGTAATTTAATATTAGAATTAGAAATCGAATTTCCGGATAAACTAAATGAACAACAGATAGCAACTTTATCTGAAACTTTATAATATCATCCCATTATCCCATTACTCCGTTATTCCATTATCTCGGCACCTGAATATTCTAACCAATCCTCTAATGTAAAACATACGAAATCTTCCGGTAATTCCCAATCTTTGAAATTCAATTGGTGATGCATATGTCGAGGGGTATCGCGAAGTTCTTTGTCCCAGTCTTTTTTTATAAGAAATTCCATCAACATTATATTAATAAATTCCATCAATGTATGAACACCACTGTCTTTGGAACCTATTCCCGTATAATAAATTTTCATACCAATAATATAATAATTATATTATATTATTCTTCTATATGCGTTTATGCTGAAATCTTTTTGGTTGGAATTTCAACATCAGCAATATAAATCGAATTCTCGGTGATAATGATATATTCCTTACCTACCTTGAATATTTTACTGATTGGACTTGTGTACTCTTCTTCTGAACGAACAAGTAATTTTTCTTGGTTATCTTTTACACCAATTAACACAGTCTTATCTAACGAACTTGTCCAATAATCCATCATTATTGGTTTATCCTCGACAATTGCTAACTTGATAGCGTGTTGAAGTGTGTTGGTCTCTGGTAATCGGTATCCATTGGGAGTGGTTGCTACGGCATTTTCTGGTTTGCTCATTTCTATTGAAAGTATTTATATTTTATATTTGAGTTTTTACTTTAAATCGATTTTTAAATTAATAATTTATTTTTCAATAAAGAAAAAATAATTTTTGCCTAAATATTAATCCAAATAAACTTTATAACGCATTCATTACAAATATTTTATGTATATAATATAACAAAAAACTCTGTGAATGTCGAATTCAAAATATTTTCGCACAAAAGTTCTCACAAAATACGCTTCAACAATAAAAGAATACTTCAATTTAATGAATCAATCCGATATAATCAAAAATTTAGCAAATCCAAACAATAGCTTATATATCGGTATGAATTCCATACATAGAGTTTTTGAATATGTTTTAATAAAAACAAATAACATCGATAATGCGTATTTTTATTCGCAAAAATCGTACTATTACTACTTAGAATATTTAGAACAAATTAATAAAGCTGAACTTGTAAATAGTTTAAATCATATGGATGCTATCTTATTTATCTATAAAAAAACCATTTTCGATTTTTATAATGGGGAGCATAATGATAACAATATTATGAATATGATGTCATTAAATGATGACGATTTACAAAACCACGAAATGAATTTAAGAGAAATGTTTAATAAAATATCGAATTTTACCAAAACCCTCTTCTTCTGGGATAATATCTATATTTCTTTTGAAAATCGTATTAAAATCTGTGATGAATATCTTGGACGTTATTTAGCAAAATTCGATTCCATTGAATTAATCACCTCTTATTTAGATATCATACAACAAAAAATAGATGTAAAGTTCTCGAAATACGATGATTTATTAAACGAAATGTTGATGAAGGTCGAAAAAACACGTAAATTTGAGACCTTGGACGAGTCTGAAAAGAATGAACGATTTTTAATCAAGTTCTATGTGGAAGACCATATTTTTCAAGAGAAATTTACCAATGATAATACGAAAGACTTGGTAAAATGGTTATTTGTATAAGTGTAAAATAATATAAATATACGAACTTATATTATTCATTATGAACAGAGTTGAACAAATGAAGAAAATCCAGGGGGATGCATTGGAATTATTTACCAAGAAAAATATTGATTATGGTGATGCATTCGCCAAATATGGTGTGATCGGGGTGTTAATGCGCATTGAAGATAAAATACAACGGTCTTTATCTATAACAAAAAATGGTGTAAATTTAGTAAATGATGAAGGTATTCGAGATACCTTATTGGATTTACATAATTATGCGGCTATGGCATTGATGTTATTAGATGAATAATCGAAAAATTGATTTGTTTTTATATATGAATATAGTATAAAAA
>JACCDO010977549.1_pt1 | contig 12856 bp, 11 predicted proteins | sample 7446101 | NCBI WGS metagenome assembly JACCDO01 (sample SAMN15323440, study PRJNA562643) | freshwater metagenome | isolation source: river surface water | place: USA:Blue River Watershed | collected 2017-08-16
AGCGGATGTACATGTAAGTCCGCTTATAAAATACCAAGTGTGCAAAGTAAAATATTACCAGTACCAATATTTGTGGTGATAACTTGAACAATCATAGAATCACCTGTTGTTATAGTTGCCGATTTATTATTAACAATTACATTTGATGTTGAGCTATTTAGTGTTGCCGTCATAAATATATTACTTGATGCTACTGTATTTTTAAATACACTAAATGTTGCAGTATTTGACCCTGTTAGAGCTGTTTGACATTTGAATACACCATAATAAGGAACAACTGTTTGATCAAATGTAATATTGAAAGGAGATGTTGGAAGATCTCCATGACCAACTGTTCCTGGCAACATATAATGTGTTCCTGCGCCAATATTACCAAATATACCATATTGTTGTGTTCCTCCAGCTGTGCTTGTTGTAAAACTATTTCCATCCGTTGTGCCATTTGTGAGATCTACAGATTGGAGTAACAAAACACCATTTGTACGCGCAATATCGCGTATTGAGCCATTTAGAGTTGATGTTTTTATTTGTAACACACCAACACCGCTTGCATCATTTATTTCTGCCGCAGTACAATCTGTACCAACGCCATTGCAATATATATTTGTATCACGGAATGCTATTCTATTTGATCCATTTACATAAATACCACGTGCAGCTGATGAACCAGAGCTCATAACATTGATTGTACATCCTCTAAATGCATCAGTTGAATTTGCAGTTAGGGTAGATGAACCTGATGAGAGGACACCATAACACGTTGCATTTGCAGTCGCGGTGATTGAAATGACAGATGTGCGCACTTTGGCAGACTGTTGTGTACCTGATGGGAAATAGACGCCTGTTACTGTTATACTACCTGTTGCAGTTGTTGCATTCACTGTCACATCCTCAAGGCGTGTATTTGTTCCCATTGTAACAACCGTCGTTGATGATGTAACTGCTGATTTTTGAATAATTACTGCAGGGACAGATACACCGCGGACTGTTACATAGGACGGTATTGTAATAGTCTCATCGTAGATTCCTGGATTCACTCGAACAAGGACAGGGTTTGTACTTGATGCAAGTGTTGCAGCTGTTGTTAGAGCAGCAGTAATTGTTAAAAATGGTTTATTATAGGGGCTCGCTGCCGCTGCAACATTATTTCCATATATTTTATCAACAATTAGAACAGAACTTGATGCAGGTGTATTAAGAATTAAAGAATATGATGGACCAGTTACGCCTGCGCCGCTTGGGTCAATTTGTTGGGCAATTAGGTCATAATTGGATGTGCCTTGTGTGCCAGTTGGGCCTATTTGCCAACCACCTACCGCTGATGGTGTAAGCTGAGAAGGCCCTAAATTAACAAATGGTGTGGCAAAGCCATATTCTGTATAAGCAATACCTTTGCTATCAGATCCGAGTGTTGCAATACCTGTTGTACCTGTAGGGCCTGCAATATTTATTGATCCTGGGCCAACATACATTTCCTTCCATCTTGCACCTGTTGAACCAAATGAATACGTCTGATCAGATATAGGGTTTATATTACCACTAATTGTAAGTGTATTTGTTCCAGTAGCCTTAATTGGTATACCACCAATATAAACTGAATTCGATCCAAAATATGCATGGGACCATTGCTGATTAGAATATCCTAGAGAATATGTATTGTCTACTGCAGGAATAAGATCGCCAGCTATTGTTACTTGACCAGTTGCTCCTAAAACACCTGTTCGTAATATATCGCTATAATAAATTCCAGTAGAACCTGTAGGGCCATTTATAACAATTGAGCCAGTTATACCTGGTGTTAGGGGTAAAAATGTCCCTGTTGGGCCTGTTGCTCCTGTTGCTCCGCCAGCAGGTCCAGCTGCGCCTGTTTCACCTTTTGCACCAGTTTCACCTGTTGCGCCTGTTGCACCTGTTGCACCTGTTGCGCCTGTTGCACCTGTTTCGCCAGTTACACCAATAGCAATACCTGTAGGGCCAGTTACACCAGTTGCACCCGTTACACCAGTAGCACCAGTTGCACCTGTAGGCCCAGTATATGCAACTTGCATTACAGTAATTATAATGGATGGGGTGTCAGGACCTGGTGATACTGCTGGAATTGCAGGAATTGTAATTGTTGTGTTATTTGTTGACCATATTAATTGTACATAATCACCCGCATTATATGTATCCATAAAATCCCATGCAGCAACTGCATAAATCGCATTTTGATCTACAACTATATTTGTATTTGTTTGTGATACATTTAGTCCATTTTTTTGAAGCCATATACTTACAATATTTCCTGCTCCTCCTCCACCAGTATTTTGCAATTGTGCTGAAAACTGAATATCATATGTACCTGTATAATTGAATACAATTTTACTTAGATTACCACTTAGGTCATTTTCTAATGTTATTCCATTTGCAATTACTGGAGTATTAAAATACATTGGATATGCTGTATTTATTACAGCAGCACTTTGTGTTGATGAGCTATATGCAGATAGAAAAAAACCAGTCGCACCACCAACACCAGGTAATCCTGTGGGGCCAGTAACACCTGTAGAGCCTGTAGAACCAGTTGCACCAGTAGCTCCTGTAGACCCTGTTTCTCCAGTAGCTCCAGTACTACCAGTAGCCCCAGTAGTCCCAGTAGAGCCAGTAGCACCAGTAGAGCCAGTAGCCCCAGTAGCCCCAGTTTCTCCAGTTGCCCCAGTAGCCCCAGTCACTCCAGTGGCTCCAGTCTCCCCAGTGGCTCCAGTAGCACCAGTCACACCGGTTGCACCACCAGCAGGCCCTGCAGCCCCCGTAGGTCCAGTTATGCCTGTAGCACCAGTAATACCAGTAGGACCTGTTACACCAGTAGGACCGGTTACGCCAGTAGGACCAGTTGCGCCGGTGCCACCACCACCACTATCTGAACAGGGGCATGCACCATAACATGAAGAATTGCTTTTACATAGTGCTAAAAGCCGTTTTGCATCTAAATAGCGACTAGAATCCATCTTTTTTTCAAACATAAAAAAAGATGGATGCAAAATATCTAGAACTTCTTATCCAAAAAACAAGTTTCATATTTTTAATTATCGGCTCAATTGTCTGTCTAATGATGGCTATATTCAATTTTAATATTCTCGGTAAACCAGCCACCTCCCTAAATGCTCTTATAAGAACTCTATTATTGTTGATTGGTATTGCCGGTATAATACATATGTTTCGCCGCGATTTTTACTTACCTTTTCTTGGAGAAACAGTAATGCCATGTGCGGGTTTAGAAGATCGCGTCCCTTCCGGTGCAGATACTGCAATACAGATTACAGTTACACCAAATTCCAAAGTATTTTATTGGGCATCCGAGCCTGCGGCAGATGAATTAAAACAAATCACTAATTGGAAATTAGCGTATTCAACATATAAAAATTTTGGAGTTACAACATCAAATAGTTCAGGACTCGCCACACTTCGTGTACGTAAACCACAGCCATATACAGTCCCCTTCAAGGGTCGTTTAGAACCACACATTCATTATCGTATATGCAGCAAAGATGGATTTTTAGAGCGTGTTAATACTGTATTTTTAAATAATTCAGAGGGATTTACAAATGAAATAAATATGACAGCTGCGCTTGATCCAGAAAAAGTACTCAGTGAATTTACTAAAAACCCCAGCGCACATCCAGAAAAAATACAACAGATATTAAATCTACTACCAGGTATTACAAAAATTATGGATGATCTTCATACTACTGTTGCAAGTCCATCACCTTCAGCTTCCGTTCCTGCGTAATACAATAATATATGTAGAAGAACCATAGCTAGGTTTGGGAATTTCATTCACATTTGTATCATCATACAAATACCATTTTTTCATAACACAATTATATGTCTGGGCACTATAATGCCCGCCCATATGATTGCCAAAATGGTCCAATGTAGCAATTGGATTATATGTCCAGTCTGCACTTTCATCAGGTGATTCTTCTGCAAAGAAACTCTTAAATGATATGTCTTCACAAATGGGCACAGGTCTTGTACTTTTAGTACGATCTTCGTTAAAACGTCTAAATACTAACATAATATTGCGTGGAAGTCTCCAAAAGTCGCGAACAATACGCGCAGGGCCCCTTTGAGGCGCACATTTTTCACATGCATAATCCTCAATTTCAGTCGCAGCTCGTTCCTTCTCCATAATATCCCTAAATGACTCGCCAGATTCTCCAATATTAATTTTCAGCATATTAAATGTTTCAAAGCGTGTTGATACATGGCCACATGTTGAACAAATACAGCGTACACGATCAAGACCAAATACCATATTTACAAGTGGCGAATAATCACGTTTCCAAAGATCACACCATGCCCTAACTGCTGGCGTTGCATCATCGGCTGCTTGCGGTCCTGTGGACTTCAGAGCTTCATGGAATTGATCAAGCATATACTGCATAAATTCATGTCCATCATTTGGAATCGGCGCTGCAAACTGGTCATAAATTGTATTACGCACCGCAGCACGGAGGTCTTTTAGGAAGAGCGCAGGACGACAGATCATTGGCTTCTTTTGAGACCACATTCCTCGTGTAAGATCTATATAACTTTTAAGCATTTGGACTTGTGGTGCATTATTACCACTTGCATCATAATCGCTACAAAAAGCGGCCCACTCAGGAATTGCTCGCATTATTTGAATACTTGAATTAAGATAGCATGTATTACCAAGATTAATAAGACCGCACACACCAATAATAGCATCTTGCTGTGAATCCGACATCTTCTATTTAAAATTTTGTGATTATTCCTTAACTTGGCAACGTAGGTTGCGCGTCCATATTGATTCTAGAACATTATTGCAGCAATTAGGAGTATGGCACGACGCTATAGACGACCTAGAAATGATTACTACGACATCGGATTTCTTAACGATTTACATCACCATTTTCCTGCACTTTTATACAATATTGACCGTTTTATGACAGTACAAGATGTACTTTTATATATACGTACTATGGCAGCTTCGCGTTATAATTTATTTGAAAATGCACAAGATGACTATAATAATACGTATATGCCGATGTTACAACCGCAACAGCAACAACCGCTGCCGAGTCAACGACAGCGGCATCATGTCAGCGGTGGGGCAACTGGCAGACTATTTGCATCACGGCAGGGAGGACAAACGGCAGCAGCAGCAGCGCCGCGATTTCCAGCACGCGGTCATTTTCATTACCGTGCTCAAACAGAACACATTGCACCACCTCCTGCGCCAAATCCGCGACGTACCGACCATATTCGCACACAACGTTATCCAACAATAAATACACCTATTACATCTTTCAACGATTTTACAACACTTGGTTTTAGCGGCCTAACACAGCCTTTAACAACCTTTACAACATTCCCTTTAACACCACCAACCACAACACAAGATGAAATAGACGGTGCAACCGCTCTACTCACACTTCTTGGACTCGCAACAACACCAAATACGCTGTTTCCAAATTTAACACCCGTTGTTGTGCGCCCAACACAAGATATTATTAATCATGCAACAGTTGCAGAAACAATTCAGGAACCAATCCCTAATAGCATTTGTGTTATATGTCAAGATGAATATACGCTTGGTAATTCAGTTCGGCGTATTCGACACTGCCAACATTTTTTTCATAATGATTGTATTATGCAACATTTTAATACCAGCGTTCGTTGCCCCACTTGCCGTCATGATATTCGCGACTTCCTAAGTGCTGCTGCGACAGAAACAACTGAATAATAAAAATAATATGGTGCAATGCACTCTTATATTTTTATTTATATATTTTAATTATTTTTAGACCATATTTAACACAGATTTGTTAGATCCTCAGGTAGGGCCACAATATTTGTCTTGTAGTACGTTTCAATATCGCGCAGGGATCGCATCTCCTCATTGACGACCAGATTGATCGCCACACCCTTGCGGCCAAAACGACCAGAGCGACCAATACGATGGATGTAGTTCTCCCGCTGGAGTGGTAGCTCGTAATTGATTACCATGCTCACCTGCTGAACATCAATACCACGCGCAAGCAGATCCGTGCAAATTAGCACACGCACCTGGCCCTTGCGGAAATCATCCATGCGCTTCTTACGCTCTGCAACATCCATCTCTCCATGAATGCACTCCAGCGTAAATCCATTCTCCGCTAGACGAGCTGCGAGCCACTCTGCACGCGCACGCTTATTGACGAAGATCAGCAGCTGATTAATGTTCAGATGCTTATACAGATCCATCAGAGCTGCGAACTTCCAGTCCTCACGATCCAGCGCCACAAAGTACTGCTTGATACCCTCCAGAGTCACCTCCTCGGGCGGAAGTAGAATGCGGCAAGGATTCTGCAGGAACTTCTCGGCAACCTCCGTGACCTCAGGAGGCATCGTTGCAGAGAAGAGTGCAACCTGGGTAGTAGGTGGGAACTTGAACTCCAGAATGCAATGGACCTGTTCACGGAAACGGTCCTCGAGCATCTGATCCGCCTCGTCCATAATCAGAACACGCATCGCATCGAGCTTCAGAGCACCGCGACGAATCAGATCATAAATGCGACCTGGCGTGCCAACGATGAATTGTGCACCGCGCTGCAGTGCACGGATATCCTCCGCAATGGGCGGCCCACCCGTCGCAGAATGCACCTGAATCTTCATATAATTGCCAATTGACCGTGCAACATTCTCTGTTTGCTGTGCCAGTTCACGTGTAGGGGAAAGTACGAGAATTTGAGGCGCTTTTAGAGCAGGGTCCAGAACACCCATCGCACCAATGCTAAACGTCCCCGTCTTGCCAGTACCAGATTGCGCCTGTGCAATGATGTCACGACCACGGATCATCGGTACAATTGCACGCTGCTGAATACTCGACGGCTTATCAAAACCATGCGCATATACACCACGTAGTAGGTCTTCAGGCAGCTCCATATCATCGAAGCTAGTGAACACCTTGATCTCAGAATCTACAGAAGGGATCTCCATCGTACTTGTTGGGCTTGTAAAATTGTCAACTACTTCAGTTAGGCTTGTTGTTGTGTCTGACATACTACACATACAACAATCAAGTTTTTTAGGCGGCCCTCAAACATAGAACACAATCGTGAAAGTCCGTCAACTAGAATTAGAATGTTTGCCATCGTAATTGTATGAAATTTTATGCATGCAATTACAATGTTGTAAAATTGATTTTAACTTGTGTCTTAGCAATTAGGTAGCAACACAATGGCAGCAGAAGAAGATTTTGATTACGAAGCAGATGAGGTGGATGAGTTTGCAGCACAAGAGGGACTTGCCGAAGAGGAAGTCGATATTGCAGCCGCAGTAACACAAGATGTCGCATTTAAGAAACTATATGCATCACACCCTGAATGTTCTCTTGATTATATTGAATCAGTAATCCCCAAATTACATTTAGAGATTATTCCGGCCGGTCCACGTGCTGAAGGGCTAACAGTAGACAAAAATCATCTATCATATCCTTTCCTAAACAAATATGAAATTACTAAAATTATTGGTCATCGAGCAAACGAGCTGTCACAAGGAGCACGGCCCTATATTAACCTTGAAAAACATATTACAGACCCGAAAGAAATTGCTCGTATGGAACTTGAACAGCGCCGCCTGCCATATATTATTAAACGACCAATGCCAAATGGTAAATTCGAATATTGGCGCCTAACAGACCTTGTTATCCTACCTGCATAATTCTATTTAAAATATATGTATGCGCTTATCAACTGGGATATACAATGGATCAGATGTGCAAACATCAAAAACATCATACCATTCTTCAAAATGACGTACAATATTATTCACGCGTGCAATTGCGGGTGAATGCACATCCGTTATAAGTTCGCGCAATCCATATGCACGGCGCTCTTTTTCACGCCATGATGTCGCGTAACCAATAAAAAAGTCCTTATATTGTTTAATACGCTCTTGGTCACTTGTATTATTAGCATTTAATTCGTTTTTCAATGCTTGTAATGCAGATCCTACACCGCCTAAATCCGCAATATTTTCACTTAATGTATCTTGAGCATCAATATTTTGACCATATATTTTGGTATGTTTATATAAATCTATAATTGAATCTATTTTTTCTTTATATTTTTGTTTATCAACGGCGGTCCACCAATTAGCACGATTACCATTTTCATCATAATCTTTGCCATTATCGTCAAATGCATGTGTAATTTCATGTCCAATTACACAGCCCAATGATCCATAATTCCAACCAATAGATGCATGTTCGCAGTAAAATGGCCAGTTTACAATAGCAGATGGTATGAATAGACGATTACCTGCTGACGAATAATATGCATTTACATTATAAACAGGAACATCATCCCATAAATCTGTTGTATATTTTTTCTTCACATCTGCTAATTCCTTCTCAGTTATTGATTGGCCAATTATTTGTATATTTAATATTATATTAGTTGTTAGTTTTGGTATCTTATAATTATATGATTGTGTCATATATAAAACGCCTAAATTAATATTTTTCACCTTTTTTGCGGCAACTATTTTTGTTTTATCTTGTAGCCAATCAATTTGATGAATACGTTCAATTGTTGCATTTTGAATATTTTGTACAAATTGTTTAATTTTTGCACGAAAATTATCATGATGCATTTCTTCAACATATACAACTGATAATGGAATTTCTAAATAACTTTTAATTGCCGATAATATATATACAATATTACTACTTTCTTTTTTTTGACCATTTAGCAGATAATTGTATAAATGAAAACTATATTTTGTAATATTTTGTGGCAGGAAATTAATGTAGTTTAATATCATTAACCCGCGTAAATATATACGCCAATCATTCATAGAAAAGTATGTAAACATTGAATTAACATGTTCTAGCCATTTTTGTGAATATATTACAAATTTTTGACTTCTCCATTCGGCCGGTTTCATTTTGAACTGATTCCAAAATAATTCCCAGTTAATGTGCTTGTACTTGTCCTCTAATTGTTTACCAGTTTTTGTAACAGTTATTTCATCTTGAGCATTATCAACAATATCTATATATTTTTGCTCTATTTCTGCAAAATGGTCAATATTGTCAAAATGAAAAATATTACCCACTGTTTTCAGCATAAACTTATAATATTTATAAATTTTACGACTGTGTGGTTTGCTACCTTTGTAATATTCTTTATCAGGTAAACCTGTTTGAACCGTTGAAAATGATAAACGTAAATGTTGTGAATTTTCTTCCTCTGGACGACTTATTACATTTAGCACATTAAATGAATTTCTATATGCATTTTTTCCAATAAATGACGTCAATTGATCTATGTTAGAAATACAGTCTATTTGATTTAATAACATTTGCAGTGTTTTTTTTGCATTTTCTTTTGAATTTTTGTGTATTAAGGATCTTGCAAATTGTGCAATCATTTTCCGTTCAGGAGTGTTTGCCTTTTTTAAACATGCAGTTACAATTTTAATAAGCTGCTGATTGATTTTGCGTTGAATTTCACTTGAAACACTGCGAGCATTTTCGACTGTTTGTAATTGAGTCTTATTCATCCAATGACCATTTACATGACTATAAAAATCTTTACCAGGTTTTATTTGTTTTAGTGTATTAAAAATTTTAGGGTATGTCGGGCAGCGTGGGTGCTTATTGGAGCTCTTTTTGCTGCTGCGGCTGCTGCTGCGCCTTTTTTTGCGACTGTAATGCCGCTGATGGCGCTGCCGCTGCCTCCTTGTATGTACCATTTAACAAGCTATTATTGCGTAGCATATTTTTTGCACTCTGTGCTTTTCTATTCAATGCAAATAGTGGTGTATAAATAGTCATTTGTTGAAATACACGTCTTTGTTCATATAAGCGTGATACAGCAATTGGGGCAAAATACTTGATATTATGAATATTCACAGCAGCAGCCATCTATTTTTAATACAAACAATTTTTGCCATAATTTACTGACGCCAGCGCTTACCACAATTTAGACAATTGATAAAGATCGTCATTGGTTCATCTGCAGAACGAGTCTGCATCTCATAATAACTACACTCACGTTTGCCACAACGACCACACTTGTAACGATCTGTTGCCATACCCTTATTGCCCTCTAGCAACTTCTGCTCCCTAATTGCCTGCCGGTCAGCAAGCTCCTTCCAATTCTCAGGAAATAGTTCTTGTGCACTTAGATGTGGTAGATTTTCGAATGTAATCTCTTTCGCTTTGATACGTTCTAGTAGACGTAGATTCGTAATTGGTGAACGTGGATGAAGATGAGAGCAAATTGTACGAACCGTCATTTGATATAGCCCAGTAAATAGCGCATTATCCCAATGACGAATTACATTTCGGCGATCTGCCTCTGCACATGTTGCTGCATAAATACCTCCTTCCAGTTCATCAACATCCTTTGATGTAAATCCCATGTCAATTAGGAACTGCAAAAGTGCCAGGGTTTTCTGCCGAATTGGCTGTTTTGCCGCACTCTCCATTGAAGTTAGCTCCTTAAAACCACTTTGACCCATTAGAGCCATTTGCTTCTGATAACCGGAAACCGTGGCAGTCGATGACTTCTTCTTCTTTGGTTCTGGTCGCACTGGCTTTTCATCCTCTTCACTTTCAGGCTCCTCGTCAGGAACAACCTCCTCCTCTTCCTCCACGTCTGAAGGCACTGCGTCAATCTCTTCCTCGGATTCCTCGGCAGCATCCGATAATTCCTCATCATTTGATCCAATCGAGTCAAACCCACCCATCGCCTGCTCATAAAACGCTTCCCATTGTGCTACCGTATAGGAAATAGGACTTGCAATGCTTTTTGACTGTGAAGCAATTAGGAGGACATCACCAAATGGCAGCAGTGAATCATACGGTGGCGGAAATTCATATTTATTTTCACTCCCCGCCTTGCCCTCCTTATAGCCATACATGAAGATTGTTGTTCCTTCAAAACTATATTTACCGAGTTGTGTTGGCTCAGTTTTCTTTTTAAGGTATGTTTGAATTGCATCAACAGTTACTGCACTTTCTGTTAGGGGGATCTTTGCTTTTTTCAATTCACCTTTTGATGTAATACATACTGTTTGAATTTCAGTTGCTTCTGCAACAGTGGGCTTGCTCTTCTTTGGTGGCATTCTTAGTTTTGCTTCTCTGCTAGCGCTTAAATCGGAATCAAATTTACTAGGTAGATCTACAGAATTTTGGAGAACCATGGGTAAGTTTATTCAGATTCTATTGCAACCTCTGGAGGATATGAATACAGATGGTAAACTTACAAAATTCTATTTTGGCCCTGAAGGATGGATTGAAGAGTGTAATGGCTCTGTACAAGGATATCGCATTGTTTCTCAACGATCCGCTCACAATATAATTGCTCAAATTGTTGAAGAAATGCCTGATGGTTGGTCCCCTTCAAAAATATATAAACAAGATGTTTCATTTATTAAACAACTCGCAACAACAACAACAACTTTTAGGGAAGATGTTGTTGGATGTTGGAATCGCCGTATGATTGATATTAATACATTGGAAGACCTGGAGGAAACGCCGGTTGTTGCTTCTGCTCAACAACATGCTGACACTGTTTCTTCAAAACAGTCCCTGCTTGGGGCGCCGCCCTCGGCGCATGTGCGGCCGCCTCTGCCACAGAAGCACCAGCACCAGCACAGGCGCCAACAACAGTTCGCCTATTCATATCCACAGAACAATCACCGCCATCACAAAGACCAGCTTCTAATTGCTCTTTCTCCTTTGCCACAGTCAATGACATCTCCTAAAAGGAGATAAATCATTTATTTATACTATTACTTCCGACACGTAACAGATATCAGGCCAGTCAGAGGCTCTTAAATATGTTAGTTAGCGGTATTCATTTTTCCCTATTGGATTCAGATATAGAGTTACTATGCTTGATTTTTTAAAATTATTTGCAGTTATTGTTCTTTTATATTTTGCGTATCAGCTAATTTTAAAACATACAGGATTTCTTGAGAAAGCTGAGAAAACAACGCCGATATATAAGGCACCTGATCTACTTGCCGAGAATTTCCAGACACTTCCGACACCACCTGAGATTCCTATGACAATTGTCACAGAATCTGTGCAGCCAATTCCTGTAGAAAAAGTTGTTGCCCCGGCTGGACCAAACCCCCCTGCACAACAAGCACCAGATGGTGTACGCCATGTAATGGCACAAGAAGGCCCCACAGATCCCTATGCAGAAATGCAGGAAGATGCATATGCTCCAGAGAAACTGCGTAATCCAGAACGCATGTTCCGCCCCGCTCCCGAAAATAATAATACAACAATTGCTGCGCAATCTGGTATTGCCTCTACAATGAATGCTGTACCGCAGAATGTAGGTGTATTCGCGCCTGAAACAGCCCAAAATGGTGGATTCTTTATGGATGGAGTTGCAGCAAATGATTTAGAAATGCATGTGAATTTCTCGGAGTATTAACACGTTGCAGTCACGACCCAATCGCAGCCTAAATGCCATCCTCACTAGAGCAATTAGGAAGATGTCCGCCTCCACAGCACAGCCTCGTCAAACTCGCAGTATTAATTCGTCCAGCCATGTCGCACAAGCGCCCTTATCGCTACGCCCTGTCCTACCCCAGGTACGAGAGGCCGTTGCCAAAGAGGTTGAGGGACTTCTCGGAACTGAATGGCGTATTAGCCATCGTTTCAATGAGGCCAAGGATGGCCATTTTTTCCGCAATGAAACCATTTATGCCTGGAATCGCGAAGGACGTGAGCGGCCTGGCCTCCTTATTATTGGAGCTGCCCAGCAACCTGCCATTTATTGGGACATGGATCGTGATGAACCCTATGCACTCCGCTTCCAAGTACCATTTGGTATGCTAAATG
>JACCDO011822102.1_pt1 | contig 12854 bp, 7 predicted proteins | sample 7446101 | NCBI WGS metagenome assembly JACCDO01 (sample SAMN15323440, study PRJNA562643) | freshwater metagenome | isolation source: river surface water | place: USA:Blue River Watershed | collected 2017-08-16
GGGCGCGTGGATATCGTGATTAATGGCGCGGGCGTTAACTCACCCACGCCTTTCCTCGATATTTCCGAAGAGGAATTCGACCGTATCGTGAATGTTAATTTGAAGGGGGTATTCTTCGGCTGCCAAGTTTTCGGTCGATACCTCGTGGAGCGAGGCGAGGGCGGTTCGATTATTAACCTTGGCTCCATGTCGGGCGTCGTGCCCCTGTCGCGGGTATTTACCTATTCGGCGACCAAAGGTGCCGTGCATAATCTTTCGCTCAATCTTGCTCGTGAGTGGGCGACGCACCGCGTGCGAGTGAACGTCATTGTGCCAGGTTTTTTCCCGGCCGAGCAGAACCGCAAGGTGCTCACGCCCGAGCGCGTAGCTGCTATTATGGGGCACACGCCGATGAAGCGCTTTGGTGAGGCGCGAGAGCTTATTGGGGCGACACTCTTGTTGGCGAGTGACGCGGCGGGCTCCTTCATCACAGGTGAAGAGCTCATCGTGGACGGCGGTTATCACGCGATGACGATCTGATTTTCCTGAGCACCGTCTATCATGCCCCCAGAGCCTATCCGTTATTTTCATCGCGCTAAGGGCGTGATGGAAACTGAGCGCGTTTATGGTGAAAGCTGGCTGCGCTGGACGTATGAAAATCCGGTGGGGCGGCTCGGTCTCGAATTGCTGGTCAAGCGCGCGTTGCTTTCGCGCTACTACGGTTGGCGAATGACTTTGGCTGACAGTGCGCGTCGGATTCTGCCTTTCATTGTTGAGTATGATCTTGATGTGGACGAATTCGCCAAAGGGCCGCTCTCGTTCAAGAACTTCAACGATTTCTTTTCTCGTGCGCTCAAGCCCAGTGCGCGGCCCATCATGATCGGCGACGATGTGGCGGTGCTGCCGGCAGACGGGCGGCATTTGGTTTTCCCCTCGGTCCAAATGGCGGACGGTTTTTACGCTAAGGGGCAGCAATTCAATCTTGAGGCTTTTCTCGGAGATGCGGAGTTAGCCCGTGAGTTTGCAGGCGGTTCCATGGTCATCTCGCGTTTGTGCCCAGTGGATTATCATCGTTTTCACTTCCCGGTTGCGGGAACGCCGAGCGTGGCGAGGCTTATTAACGGTTACCTCTACTCGGTTTCGCCGGTGGCGCTGCGACGCAATCTCGGGTATTTCTGGCAAAACAAACGCATGGTGACGCTGGTTGAGTCGGAGCGGTTCGGACGTGTGGCGGTGTGCGAAATCGGCGCGACGATGGTCGGCACGATTTTTCAAGGTTATGTCCCCAATCGCTTGGTCGAGAAGGGTGCGGAGAAGGGCTTTTTCCGCTTCGGCGGTTCGTGCGTGATTACGCTATTTAAACGCGGAAGCGTTACCTTCGATGCCGACCTAGTAGAACACAGTGCGCGCCAGACCGAGGTCTATGCGCGCATGGGTGAGCGACTGGGTCTGGCGGCTCGCTGAGCAACCACACCGGAGGTTCGATTAGCGGCCTTGTTTGGCCAAGATGGCTTCGATCCGATCCATGATGGAATTCATCCGTGCGACCAGTGCGCGGTAAGGCGCAGGGGAGGCGAGGTCAACGCCAGCACGTTTAACTAGCTCATAGGGATTATCGGAACCGCCAGCGCGTAGCAGATTGAGATACGTGTCTACCGCGCCAGGTTCGCCTGCGAGAATGCGAGTGGCGAAAGCTTGGCCGGCGGAGATGGAGGTGGCGTATTGATAGACGTAGAAGCCGCGGTAGAAATGTGGAATGTAGGCCCACTCGACGGTCACGAGGTCGTCGATTTTGAGCACACCCTCGGCATCGCCATGATAACGGCGGAGTAAATCACCGTAGATGTGGCTGAGCTTTTCGCCAGAGAGTGCGCCGCCTTTTTCGACTGTTTCATGAATAGCCAACTCGAACTCGGCAAACATGGCTTGGCGAAAGAAAGTGCCTCGGAGTCCCTCAAGTGCTGAGCCGAGGTAGTAGAGTTTTTCCTCATCAGATTTGGCGACTTTCAGCATGTGCTCCAGTAAGAGAGCCTCGTTGGTGGTGGAGGCGATTTCAGCAATGAAGATGCTGTAGTTAGCAGTGGGGAAAGCTTGATTCTCGCTAGCCAGAATAGAGTGCAAACCGTGCCCCCATTTATGCGCGAGCGTGGAGACAGATTCGTAGTCATCGTTGTAGTTCATTAGCACAAACGGGTGCACGCCGTAGGCGCTGCCGCTCATGTAGGCCCCGGAGCGCTTACCGGGGCGCGGCAGCCAGTGGACGTAGCGACCGTTGAGTGAATTCGTGATTTTAGTAGTGTAATCTGCGCCGAGTGGTTTGGCGGCGTCGATGGTTAGCTGGCGTGCTTCGTCGAGCGAAAACTTTTTGTCGATTTCAACGAGTGATGGGTAAATATCCCAGTAGCGCAAATCGCTCAGGCCAAGTAGGCGGGCACGTAGGCGGAAGTAGCGGTGTAAGGTGGGGAGGTTGGCGTTGGTCTCGGCAAGGAGGGTGCGGTAAACACTTTCGGGCACACCGTCGCTGTCGAGTGCGGCGGCGAGGCAACTCGAGTATTTGCGCACGCTGGCGCGGAACCAGTCGGCCTTGATCTGCGAGAAGAGTGAAACGCCGAAGGTGCGCTCGTAGTCGTGAAATTTGCCCCAAAAAGCACGGAAGACGGCTTCGCGGTCGGCCCGATTGGCGACAGTGCGCCAGCGAGTGTAGCCAGACTGATCAAGGCGCGCCTCAGTGCCGTCGCTGAGTTTGAGGGTCGGCCAAGGCAGATCGGCGTTGGCGAGAATGCCGTAGAGTGACGAAGCGGCATCGGTGACGAGGCCGGAGGCGGAGAGAACGTTTTCCGCTTCAGCTCCCAAAGTGTGTGGTGCTTGGCGCAGAATTTCCTCAATCGGAAAACGGTAGGGGGCGAGGGCAGGCTCGGCTTTGAGAAATGCGTGCACCTTGTCAGCGCCGACAGCGAGCAGTTCAGGGCTTACGTAGCTACAGGCTTGGGAGAACTGGCTTTCGAGCAGGTCAATCTCCTGCTGGCGTTCGAGAGCAGCGGAATTGCGGGTGTCTTCGTCGAGACGCAGCGATGCATAGACAGCCACGTGGTAAAATTTTAGACGCACGCTATAGAGCTTGTTCATTGCGGCGAGCAAGGTGGCGGCGCTTTCGCCGAGACGTCCCTCGAAGCCCTTAATTTCCGGCAACGCTGCAGCAACTTCGTCTTTGGCGGTGCGCCACGCGGCTTCGTTGGCAAAAAGCGGCGTCAGATCCCAGACGAGTGCAGGGTCTTCAGCGGGAGCGGCGGACGAGGTTGTGGTGGTGGATTCGGCGGCAAGGAGCGGGCTAAGGGCGAACATGAAAAGGAGGGGAAGACGTGAATTCATGGATATGTAAGCGAGACAGAAACGCGCTGGGTTGACACTAAGAAATTGAATCAGTGCCGTGCGTTTCGGTCAACTTTGGGAGAACGTCGCATTGGTATTTGCAGTCGAAATGGCCCGCGAGTGTAGCGCAGTCAGTCTGCTCTCTGCCGCTTTAAACCTGAGGTTTGCTTAATCCGACTGAGTAGATGAAATATATATCTTTGGTTTGACTTATGGTCAGAGAGCTGGGGCGACTCGCTAGCCAATCTTTGGCCAAGTTCTTGAGGGATTCCCTGCTGATTAGTTACGTATCGAAAAATTGAGCTTCTGATCAATTGACCGGCTTTTTGCGGGCGGGTATTTATAGCACCTAGTCATCCCCATCCCCATTTCTCTTACCCCCAAAATCCGGCCTGCTGAACGCGGCGTCGGCGCAATACTCTTCCAAATGAAATCCTCAATTTTGAGATTCGCCTTCCGGGTGCTCGCATTTGCAAACAAGAATATCGGCACCGACTTCGGTGTGCAGTAATCCAACGTCGTGTTGGCGTTCGCTCCGATCCAAAACTAAACTGGGAGGGGCTTGCGCTCCTTCTTACTTAAGTTGATGAAAAAGCCCCGTTTCAGCATAGGTCATTTAGCTCTCGCATGCACATTGCTCGCGAGTGTCCTGCTCACGGCAGGTTTGTTGTTAAGTCGTGGGAATTTCGCCACGAGTGCCGCTTTGCCGATGGTGCTGCCCTCTGAGGTAAAGGTTGGCACTGCACAGTCAGCTGTATCGGTCTCTCAAGTAGAGGCGCACGATTTTGTTTCTTTCAATGATTGGCTAGCGGAATGGAAAGCCGGACACGCAAACATTGAACAGGGCGTGGCGCTGGCTCGGGAACGGAAGTCGCAGGTGCAACGACTCATCAAGGAGAATCCGGTGCAGGCCTATGAGCTTGCGATCAGCCGCGAAGAGTGGAACCGGTTGCCAGAGAAGCTGAAGGCGGAAGTCGAACACCGATTCAGCGGGGACGGAACTTACGCAGTCAGACAAGATTGCGAGTCGGGCCTCACAATGCGCCAACTCACGATGGAGGATTTCAGCACGGGCCAGGCTGTGGTTGCCCCTGCCTTGGCTGAGCGATCGGAGTTCACGGGCGTTATGCGCGGCGTCGTGCTAGGCAATTTCGCTGCCGTTGTGGCGATGGAGGGCGGCACCGTCCCCGTCCAAACCGGGACTACCGCCCCCGCGGTCCTCGCCGCCGCCGTGACCGGCACCTACAAGGTGCTGTGGCTGAACATCAAGTTTAGCGACGAGACGTCTTATCCGACCGTGGGCACGAGCCTGAGCGACGCCGCGACGTCCTACAGCGCGTATTCCTACGGCCGCCTCACCCTGATCTACGATGTGGTGAATGTCGACATCGCCGCCACCAAGGCCTCGAACCCGAGCGACTCCACCATCATGTCGCAGGCCCAGGCCGCCGCGCAGAACTCGGGCTACCCCTCGACGAACTACGCCGCCGTCATCTACCGGCAGAGCCTCTACGGCCAGTATGCGGGCCTCTACAATTACGTCGGCTACGTGATGCTGAGCAAATCGGCGCGGGATACGAATGTGCACGAGATTGCCCACACGATGGGAGTCCATCACGCCAACTTGTGGAAGCCCGACACCGGGCAGCCTTCTTGGGGCACAGGTGTCAACACGCTCTACGGCGAAACTTGGGACGCGATGGGCTTCTCCTCGCCGCGCGATGACTTCAACGTGCCCGAGAAAATCCAGTTGGGCTGGCTCGATCAAAACACCGACTACGTGCACGACGTGGGCAACGGCACCTACCGCCTCTACGATCACCGCTCCAACAGCCGCAGCGCCTTTTCCTCGACCGGCGTCACCGGAGCCTACTTCGCCGTCTCCGTGTTCAAGGACACCAAGGCGGCGAACGGCGAAGCCGGTGACCGGCGCTACCTGTTGTCCTACCGCGACCGCACAAACGTCGGCGCCACCACGATGACCGAGGGACTTTGTCTCCACTGGCCGCAGTGGACCTACAACGGCAGCGGCGGCTACAACACCAACGCGCCCTACGGCTCCGACATCATCGACACCCACACGGCCGCAAACGGCGTCAACGATGCCCCGCTCAGCATCGGCGAGACCTACGTCGACAACGACCCGAACAACCGCGACGGGCCCATCTACATCACCGCGCTCAGGAAGACCGATCCCGACGGCATTCTGCAATCCGGCGACGAATACGTGGACGTCAAAGTGGTCGTCGGCACGCAGACCGGCAACAGCGCGCCCACCGGCACACTCACTTTCGCCCAATCCACCGTCGCCCCCGGAGAGTCGGCCGTGATGTCGGTCACCGCCTCGGACCCCAACGGTGACACGCTCGCCTACCTCTGGGATTTCGGCCTCGGCACCACCGTGGCGGCCCGCAACCAGATGCCGCTCAACGGCGCCTCGAGTCAGCAGTTCACCTACACCGCGCAAGGCACCTACACCGTCAAGGTGACGATCTCGGATTGCCGCGGCGGCGCTACGCAGCTCACCAAAACCATCACCGTCGCGAACAGCCCACCGACGGTGAACGCGGGCGCCGACCAGGCCATCACCACCAACACCGGTCTCTGGACACCCGCCGCCCTCGCTCCGCTCGCGTGGTATGATGCCGCCGACTCCGCCACCATCACGGCCGCCAGCGGCAAGGTGGCGCAATGGAGCGACAAGACCGGCAAAGGCAACAACCTGATTCAAGCCACGTCCGCCGCTCAACCGACCACCGGCACGAGCACCATCAACGGCGTCAACGCCATCGCCTTCGACGGCGTTGCCAACATTCTCAATACCTCCTCAAATCCGTTCGGTGCCACGATCAACAACGCCATGGTCATGCTCGTGATGAACATCGGCACCATCGCGAACGGGACGATGTTCACCCTGAGCGGATCCGGCACGGCGGCCAATCGCTGGCAGGCCATCAGTCCGTTCGGAAATGGCAGCATCATCTTCGATTGCGGAGGCACATCGGCGCCCAATCGAATTTCCGGAGCGTCGGGATGGACGGCCAACCAAAACAAACTCGTCGATTTCTACGGTTCGACGACCGACAACGTGCAGCAGGTCTGGGTCAATGGCTCGCTTTTCTTGAGTGACGCCACTGGACACGCCGTAAGCACAGTATCCGGCTTCAGTTTTGGCGGCCTTGGGACCAGTTACGACAACTGCTCGCTGGGGGAGGTGGTGATTCTCAACTCGACGGTCAGCGCCAGCAATCGCCAGAAGATGGAAGGTTACCTCGCCCATAAATGGGGAATGGCAGCAGACCTGCCTTCGGATCATCCCTCCAAATCCGCGCCCCCGGTCGCGACCGTCGCCAACCTGCACGGCGTCGCCAGCGACCCCGATCCGCAGGCGCCCACCACGACCTGGAGCTTCGTCAGCGGCCCCGCCGCCGTGAACTTCACCAACGCCTCCGCCGCCGACACCACGGCGTTCTTCACCGCGACCGGCACCTACGTCCTGCGCCTGACTGCGAATGATGGAGTCAACGTGGTCTCCGACGACGTCACGATCACCGTCGCGGATCCGGTCCCACCCACGATCTACGAGACGTGGGCCACCGGGCCGTTCTCGGGCACGCTCGCCGACACCACGACCTCCGGCGACCCCGACGGCGACGGCGTGAGCACGCTGCTCGAATTCGCCCTCGGCACCGATCCCACGCTCCGCGACGCGAGATCGTTGTCGGCCGACGGCACGGTCAACGGCATGCCCGTCTGCCAGGTGGCCGTGAGCGGCGGCGGCCTGGAGTTCCTCTTCGTCCGCCGGAAGGATTTCGGCGCCCAAGGGAGCCTCGACTACACGGCGCAATTCAGCGCGGACCTCGTGACCTTCTACGACAGCACGGATGTTCCGGTGTTCGTCGCAAATTCGAGTGCACGCTCTGATTATGAAATCGTGAAAGTTTCTTTCCCCGCTCTGTTGCCCAATTCCAAACCGGCATCCTTCGGGCGAGTGAAAGTCGTTTTGCATCCTTGAACGTGAGTATTCGTGCTATAGCTGAATTAAGACAAATCCCTAAGACTAACTTCGTATTAACATTATGCAGATCATGAAAAAAAATCGTCCCTTTCTTTCGGGTTATTATTCGATGCGTTTGCTGGCAGCATGCGGCATCTGCCTATTCCTTGCCGTTCAGACTGAAGCGGCCGCCAGACTAAAGGCTAAGCATGACCGGGCTGTAGAGTCCTCAGGGACATCGTTAATTCCGCACACGACGGTAAACCAAGGCGATGTGTTTTCATCCGACCTCTTCGCAAACGCAAATTATGTTGCGGATTTGATTTTCACCACCCCTGCGCTAATCAATGAAAACACAAATTTTCTGTTATTGGAGATTGGCGGAAGCTCTAACGGAACGGTCGTGGCTATCGCTGATGGTAAGTTGATGATCACAGCTGGAGAGCGTGGCGCTTCTGTGGTTAATTATTCAGGAGCGGAGCACTTGCTCCCTGGAATTTCCTATTCACTACGAATTGTTGCGAAGCCAGAAGCTGCTGCCGGTCAGGGTAGTTTCGAGGTGTGGCTGTGGCCCGCAAGTGAAGCTTTCGCCAACTTGATTGTGCAGGAGTCCTCCCTGAGCTTGAGTGGCTTTGCGGAAGTCGGAGGTGGTGGAGGTCTCGGAGTGGCTAATGGCCCGCTTTTTGTTCACGGGAGCTCATTGCCCAACGCCGCTGCTCCGTCTGGAACCATTCAGCACTTCAGTGCTTACGATCCTGACGCTGCTACTCAAGCGACCCCAGTGCCGATTCAGCCTGCGCCCTCAATCAAGTATGGGCCTGATATGCTGGCGGGTGCGGGCGACTTTTCCAAAGGCCTCACCCACTGGAGGCCCTACATGAAGACCGACTATAGCGCTGACTTTAATGTCGCTACTGGAGCCATGGTAATTTCGAAGATCTCGAAACCAGATAAATCTTGGGGCGGACATATGCGGCTCTACTACAATCAGCCGATAACCCTGGAAAAAGGGAAATACTACACGGTTCGTTTTGATGCCAAAAGCACCGAGCGCAGAGTGATTGCAGCACGCTGGGCGCACAACGGGAACTTGGGCTATGATCAATACGACAGTATCGAACAACCTATCGATACGGAGATGAAAACCTATGAGCTCGTGTATTCTCATACCGGGCCGACGGATACCGCTGCGCAATTTGGCTTTGATTTAGCCTTCTCCACGGCGAACATCACGATTGATAACGTCGAGTTGAGAGAGGGCGGGGTTCCTTATCTGCGCAGACCTCAGCTTCTCGTCACCAATAGTGGGAAGGCCGTGAAGGACGTTGCGACTTGGGAAAAGGTGAGGCGCCCTGAGCTCCTCAAAATGTTCAGGGATGAAATATTGGGCTACCCGCCCGATAAAAGCCTCTACTCGATTGAGTATAAAAACATGGGCACCACGGATATCTTAGGCGGTGCCGGCGTCAGGAAGTTGTTCGATATCGTTATCAAGGGGCCCTATGGTAGTCTTACCATGAGCACTCCCATCTACCTGCCTAAGAATGCGAGTGGGCCTGTGCCTGTAATTATTTACGTCAAACAGAGAACTCCCCTCACCGGGACCCCGAAAGACAGTGAAATACCTTTAGAAAGTGTCATTTTTCCTAGGGGCTACGGGGTGGTTGTGCTGAACGGCGGGTATCTAGCATCGGAGCGTCCCGATCAGAAATTCCCGCTGCTCGACTTGTTCAACAATTCCTTCGCGAAAACCGGCAAGCGTGTCCGGAGCGAAAAAGAATGGGGCAGTATGGCGATGTGGGCTTGGGCGGGAAGTTTGATCATCGACTACCTTGAAAAGGATCCTGATATCGATTCGAAAAAGATCGGTGCAGTGGGCCATTCGCGCGGCGGCAAAGGCGCTCTCTGGTTCGGAGTGACGGATCAAAGAGTCGCGCTGGTGCTCCCCAACAATAGCGGCGGCGGCGGCACCAAGCTTTTCCGGCATAGAGGTTTCTTCTCTGAAAATCTTGATGAAGCTTGGAGTTCAAGCAGCCGGAACCGTTGGTTCTCGGACGCATATGAAAAGTATTCCGGCACCGGGCGCACTCAATTTGATGGCCAAGATATGACGCTGCCTTGGGAATCCTACACCGTCATGGCGATGATCGCGCCAAGGTTGCTCGCATCAGGAGCATCATCGAGAGACTGGACCGCCGATCCGGTTTCCGAGTGGCAGGCGATGACCTTTGTGCAGCCGGTCTATCAGCTTTACGGGAAACTGGATAAAACATGGCAACTGACAGACGGCCCCTACGATATGAGCAAAAAGACGGTGCTCAGGAACGGCAGTCTCCAGCATCACAAAAAACCAGCGGGGCATAGTTTTGTCTCTAGTGATTGGGGCACCTATCTGGATTTCGCTTCTCTGCACTGGAAGTAATTGTGTGCGCTTATATTCACGCCTTCTCCATCGGCCTTAGTCGACTTGGAGGAGGTAGCCGCGGAGGTATTCGCTTTCAGGCATGGTTGCTAGCACGGGGTGGTCGGCTGGCTGGTGACACCATTCCAATACGTGGACGCGACGTCGGGCATCGTGCGCGGCGGTAGCGAGCACGTCTCGCAGCTCCGCATCTCCCATGTGGTGCGAGCATGTGTAAGTGGCGAGCAGGCCGCCAGGAGCGAGTGCTTTGAGCGCACGAAGATTTAGTTCCTTGTAGCCGCGAATCGCACTTTCGAGGGCGCTTTTCGATTTGGCGAAGGGAGGCGGATCGAGAATAATAAGGTCCCACTCAGGTGGGGTATCGCGGCGGGCAGAGAACCAATCAAATACGTTCGTCTCCTCAAAGTCGGCCATGACTTGATTGCGATCGGCGTTTTTGCGGGCTTGGGCGATAGCATCGGGCGCACTGTCTAGTCCGAGCACGCGGCTGGCTCCAGCGCGGGCGCAGTGAAGTGCAAACGCGCCTTGATTGCAAAAAGCGTCGAGCACACGGCGTCCGCGAGCGTGGCGAGCGACAGCGGCGTGTTGTGCGCGTTGGTCGAGGTAGAAACCGGTTTTCTGGCCGTTTTGCAGATCGAGCCAGTAATCGAAGCCATCAATCGCAGCCCAGCGCGGCTCCCACGCGCGGCCCGAGCGTGTGCGGATTTCCTGGGGCAGACCTTCGAGACGACGAAGGTTGGAGTCGTTGCGAAAGATGAGTTCGGCGGCGCCGGTCAGTTCGATCAACAAATCGCCGAGGAGGGTGGCGTGACGATCAAGCGCAAGCGTCTGAATTTGGACGACGAGGGTGTCTCCATAGCGATCGACCACAAGGCCCGGCAGGTCGTCAGATTCGCTCCAGATAAGACGGGTGAAGTCGCCGAGCCCGCTACGGCGGGCCAGAGCGCGGTTGAGCGCATTTCGCAGGTAGTTGGCGTCGAGAGTCACGCGATCGCGGCTGAGGCGTCGCCAAAGAATTTGAGAGCGAGTGTTGACGATGCCGGTGCCGAGGAGGCGACCTTGGCGATCGCGACATTCGAGCACCGTGCCGTCGAATTCTGGCGGAGGGAGGGTTTCGACCTCGTTGGCGAAGACCCAAGGGTGGCCTTGGAGGCAGCGGCTGCGAGCGTTGGGTTTGAGACGGAGTGCAGGGGTCACGTGTGCAGCATTACGCAAAGACCTATGTGCAGAAGCAAAAAATAACCGCCGACTGGGAGAGTCGGCCCATTGAATGACCCGGAGGCGTCTCAGTCATTATGTCTACCGTGGCCGTTTTCGATCAGGCGAAGGCACGACATCAAGCACGAGACTACAATGAGTCCAATTATGAAGGCTATGACCACACTCCTAATAACGACACTGGAGTAGATTACTTAATTAGGTGAGCGAGGGTTGAGATTAACGGCATTAGCTCGGGTTTCTGATTAGTGTCGGCCCCAATCGCGGAGTTGCGCCTAGTGCCTAAACCTGCATCTGCTGCACTAGAGTTATGCTAAAACCCAGCGACGATAACCTGCCAAAGACTGAACTCTCCGATGACGGAGGCGACAGAGGTTTTCTGGGGCGCGGTAAGAATATGGGCTTTCTGGAGCACCTCGAAGAGCTGCGGATGACTTTGATTAAGTGTGCTGTGGTCTTTGTGATATTTGTTACTTTAATCGCCTATTCGTTAAAGGAGGCGGCTTATGTGCTTAATTGGCCGCTGGATACCGTGCAGGCAGAATACCCAAAAATGGCTACGGATCTCATCACGAATACCCCGATGGGCGTGTTCTCGGTGTTGATCAGCATCTGTATGATGGGTGGTTTTATTCTCTCTCTGCCGTTCTTTCTGTTTTTTGCCGGGCAATTTATCGCTCCGGCTCTCACAAAGCGGGAAATGCGAGTGCTGCTACCGACGGCGTTCTCGGCGGCGGTTCTGTTTTTGGGCGGGGCGGCTTTTAGTTACTTTCTACTGGTGCCGAGCACTATTCGCGTGGCTTTTGAGCTGAATGAAGCCTTGGGCTACACCGTGATGTGGACGGCGGATAAATACTACAGCCTTCTGCTCTGGATGGTCTTGGGTGTCGGCGCTTCATTCGAATTTCCGCTGCTTATTGTGTTGGCCAGCTACATGGGGCTAGTCGAGGTCGCGACACTCAAGAAATACCGCCGGCACGCCATCGTGATTTTCTTCATCACCGCCGCAGTTGTCACCCCGACGCCGGATCCCTTCACGCAGACGATTTTCGCTGTGCCGCTCTGCTTGCTTTACGAACTTTCGATTTGGGTTTCGGCGGCTTTAGGCAAGCGCCGCCAGAGTAGTCTTGTGGAGCAGACTTAATCCCGACGTCGGGCGACGGTGGCTTTCGTGATGACCGATGGGTTTTTTTCCAAATAGCGTGTTAAGCGTTCGATGGCTTCAAAGGTGGCCGGACTGATGTGGTGTTCCATGCCTTCCACATCGTCGTAAATGGTTTGCTCGTCGGTAACGCCAATGACGCGCAAAAAATCCGTTAGGAGCGTGTGGCGGTGCGCGATGCGGCGGGCGACTTCTAGACCTGAACTGGTCAGCACCATGCCGCGGTATTTCTCGTATTTCACGAAGCCTTCCGCATCGAGCCGCTGCACCATGGCGGTGACGCTCGCTTGGGATATTTTCAACCCGGCGGCGATATCTGCGACCCGGGCAGAGCCCTTGCGGGCGATGAGGCGTTCGATGATTTCGAGATAGTCTTCAGCTGCGATAGTCGTGCGCAGCCGAGGCGTGGGAGAGGATGAGCTCACAGCACGAGCCGGTTACGAAGTGCGAGAAAAGCGGCCCGATTTTGGCTTCAACGGCGCTGAGCGCGCTGGAAGCGGAAAACGACTTTAAGCATCTGCAAAGCCAGCCAGAAAACTCCACTCATGCAGCCTGCTGCGAGAGTGGCCCAAAAACGCACCATAAACGGGTCGCGCGAGGGCACATGCGATTGGAGCAGGTAGTAGAAAAAGCTGAAAAAGGCCGCCACCAACACGAGGTCGAGGACGAGTTCGGCAAAGCTGAAACCTTTCTTTTCTAGCGAAGAC
>JACCDO011826988.1_pt1 | contig 12850 bp, 10 predicted proteins | sample 7446101 | NCBI WGS metagenome assembly JACCDO01 (sample SAMN15323440, study PRJNA562643) | freshwater metagenome | isolation source: river surface water | place: USA:Blue River Watershed | collected 2017-08-16
CTGCCGAAGACCTACCAAGCCCTCACGCTCGATGCCCGCCGCAAGGAGGTCATTGATAATCTCGCCCGCGCGAAGGACGAGTCCGAGTCGCAGCAACGCGCCTCGCTCGACCTGCTCGCCTCCCTGAACCGCGAGCACGCCCAGGCGCGCCCGACGCAGGCGGATTTGCTCTCGCGCATCAACTCCTTCGAGCTGGCTTACCGCATGCAGATGGCTGCGCCCGAGGCGATGGACATTGCGAACGAATCGGCCGCCACTCGCCAGCTCTACGGCGTGGACAAAAAGGAGACGGAAACCTTCGGCCGGCAATGCCTCATCGCCCGTCGTCTGTTGGAGCGCGGCGTGCGCTTCGTGCAAATCTTCGCCGGCAAGGGCGCGGGGGGCGACGGCAGCGTGAACGACGTGCCGTGGGACGGGCACAACGACATCGAGAAGAACCACCGCTCCTGCGGCGCGGCCACGGACCAGCCGGCCGCCGCGTTGCTGGCCGACCTCAAGGCGCGCGGGATGTTGCAGGACACGCTTGTCGTCTGGGGCGGTGAGTTCGGCCGCACGAGCGATTCGCAGGGCAGCGTGGGCCGCGACCATAACCCGAAGGGCTTTACCATCTGGCTGGCCGGCGGCGGCGTGAAGGGTGGCGTCCACTACGGCGCGACCGACGAGTTCGGCTACAAGGCGGTGGAGAACAAAGTCCACGGCAACGACCTCCACGCGACCATCCTGCACCTGCTCGGCATGGACCACGAGAAACTCACCTACCGGCACAACGGCCGCGATTACCGGCTCACCGACGTGGGCGGGAACGTGATCCGCGAAATCCTCGCTTAGTCAGGTTGACGCTGGATGCTTCGCACCATCCGCGCCATCCCGATGTGTCGGCTGCGGTTTGCCGGGGCGGAAGTGCTCAAGGTGTTCAAGCCGCAAAAACAGCTGGGGATGCTGCTTGCCTACTTCGGTCAGGGCCGCAGACAGGGCGGCGTTCAGCACGTCCGGCGCCCCCTCAGCGCGACAGTTGATGATCAGCTTGCCGGCATCGAGCCAATCAGAAAGTTCCTGCGATAACTCAGGCACGAAATCGTTCCGGACGAGGTTGATGACAGCGAGGTCGCCAAGTCCCGCGGCTTCCGGCTCCAGCGTCATCTTCAGGTGGGCGACTTCGGCCTTGGCCTGCACCAGCAGGCGGCGCAGCGCGTCGGCAAGGTCGCGAATGACCTGATTGCCATCAAATCCTTTGGCATTGGCCAAGGCAACGGTGGCGTTGAGCCAGCCAAGCAGGGCCTCGCCCTCCGCATACACTTCGTAATCCACGTCCATGGCAACCCGCGCAACCTGCTCGGTGGCAGTGACGTGATTGAACCAGTCATCCAGCCCCGCCCCCGTGCGCGCGGAAACAGCCAGCACACGGGCACGCGGAAATTCGTCGGCCAGCCGGAGGCGCAAGCGGTCGAGCTGCGCGGCGTCAAGCAGCTCCCGTTTGTTGATGACAATGAGGTCCGCCTCCTCCAGCTGCTTGCGGTAGATGTAGAGAACCTTTTCGGAGAACTGTCCCCCGGTCGAGAGGCCGAGCACACGCTGGGCCCGCACCGGGTCCACAAGCACGCTCAATGGCGCAATGGCAAACTGGTCGCCATACATCCGGCGCAGGGGATAGGTGACGGTGGCGACCAGGTCAGTGCAGCTGCCAACCGGCTCGGCGATGAAGACATCGGGACGCGCATCGGCCTTGAGCTTGTTCGCAGCTTCGACAAGCGAATTGAATCGGCAGCAAAAGCAGCCGCCCGGAATCTCTTCGGTGGCGAAGCCACGCGAGCGCAGCATGGCGGTGTCCACCAGTTCCGCACCCTGATCGTTGGTGATGAGGCCGACGCGAAGGCCCTGCGCACTGAGACGCTCGGCGAGCCGGGCGACGGCAGTGGTCTTGCCAGCTCCAAGGAAGCCGCCGAGCATCACGTAGCGGGCCTTGGCGATGGAAGAATGCCGGCTGCTGGCTGCTGATTCAGTGGCCTGATAACTCATGAGGTCGAAGGAATGATTGGAGCTGCGTAACCAGGGCGAATCCGACGGCGTGGAAGCCGGCCGGCTGACTGGCGGAGACGGCAGGGCGTTGGGGAAGGCTTTGGCTGATGATTCCGCTAGTTTCCGGCGACTTTATGGATGGTGCTGTAAATCTCACTGCTCAGGGGAGCACCGTCAGCGGCCTTGAGGTTGAACTTGATCTTCATCTGCATCGCCGGGGTCAGCTCGGAGAGCTTGAGCGTGACGGTCTGCTTGTCCGCACTGAGCTCGACACCGGTGACTTCCAGCTTGTCGTGCTGCTTGACCTTCGGGTCCTTGGTGGAGACCTCGGGGGAGCCGTAGCCGGCGGAGTAGATGTAGTTCCACATCTCAACGTTCCAGTTGCCGGGGTCCTTGGCACTGGATTCCTCGAGCGGCGCGGTGAAGGCGATGCGCACGCCGGCCTTCGAGACGTGCAACGCCCGCGGCATCCGCACGGGCGCGCCGGTGTAGCGCACGCGGCTGAAACCACCGTCCCGCACGCCCGCCGTCTGCCAGCCGCGCAGGCCGGTCGTGTAAAGCTGGCCGTCCTTGGGATTGAAGCGCCCGCGCATCGTGCCGCTCGGGAACTTCAGCGGGAACTGCACCATGCCCGCCTGCACCACGCCGTCCACTTCCTGCGGCATCACGGAGAAGAGCGTGCCCTTGCCGTAGCTCATGAAGAGGAGCTGGCCGTTGAGCGGGCCCCACTTCGCGCTCTCCACCCACACCTGGCCGCCGCTGGAGTTGTCCATGTTCATCGGCAACCAGCACATCGGCTGGTCGTAGGCGTGGATGTTGTCGTCCGGCGGGGCTTTGCCATGCGCGGCCTGACGCATCCCGTAGAAGCCGCCCTCGCGGATGAGGTTCAGCTTGCTGGAAGGCATGTAGTGGCCCTGGTTGTCGCTCACGGTGATCCAGCCGTTCGGGCCGATGGCCATGCCGTTCGGCGCGCGCAGACCAGTGGCGACGACATCGAGCTTTGAGCCATCCTTGGCGACCTTGAGCATGGTGCCCTGGTGCGCGGACTGCACGGTGGGCGGCCACGGCGCGCCCTTGGCGAAGTAGAAGTTTCCCGCCTTGTCGGTGTCGAGGCCCAGGCAGAACTCGTGGTAGTTCGCGGTGACGAAGGTGTCGTTGTTGAAGTTCTCGTAGAAGTCCGCCTCGCCGTCGCCGTTCAAGTCATGCAGGCGCGTGATCTGGTCGCGGCCGGTGACGTATATTTTGCCGTCGACAATCTTCAGGCCAAGCGGCTGGAACAGGCCGGACGCGAAGCGCTTCCAAGTGATCTTCTCCAGTTTCTCGTCGAGCCCGCTGACGAGCCACACGTCGCCGTGGAAAGTGCAGACTGCCGCGCGGCCGTCGGGGAAGAAGTCGTGGCCGCCGAAGTAAGTCTTGGCGTTCCACGGGTTCGGCGTCGGCTCGGTGATGTGGTCCACGACGTAGGGGCCGGCGTTCGTGCCGGGCACGCCTTGGGTGACGACGGCGGGCCACTGCGCGGGGGCGCCTTTGGTGAGCGAGGCGAGGTCAGCGGGGGCTTTCGCGGACTTGAGCGCGGCACGAATGGCATCCACTTCCGCGTCCGTGTCTACGCGAGCGATGAAGACCTTGAACTTGAGTGGCCGGATGCGTGGCCGCGCGATGAGCGCGAAATCACAGGCTAGCGAAACGGTGGAGCCATTGGTCACGGCTTGCGTGCGCTGCGTAGCGGTGGGCGTGATCATGTCCGTGTTGCCAGTGATGCCAATCACAAGGCGATTGGTGCCGTTGCCGAAGGTGGCTAGCCTGAATTCCCTGGCTGACTCGGTCTTGACCGCACGCTCATCAGCCCCGGCTACCAAACCGGCTCCGACGAGAAAATGCAGCGACTGCTTGCTTGCGCTGAGGTTGATTGTCCGCGTGAACACGCTTCGGCCGCCGATGCTTTCGAGGCCGGGCAGTTCCAAGACGTTCGCGTCGCCCGCCGTGTGAGACAGCACCACGTTGTCCCCGTGGACGTAGAGGCCGCGATACTTCGCCTGCGCGCGCGGCAGCGGGCCTTGCTGGGTCGGGCGTGGGTCGCTGAAGTCCTCGGTAGTCGTCCAGCCCGGCCCGATCTTCGTCTCAAAGGCGAGCTGGCCCTTGATCTTCGGCGGCGGCGGCCACTCGATGCGCTCCTGCGTCTTCCCGAATTCGAGAAAGTCCCCGGACCAGCCCAGCGCGCAGCGCAGCGTGTCCGTGTCGTAGCAAACGTAGTGGTCCTTGTTCGGCCCCACGGTCACGACGATGCCCTTGCCGGCGGCAAGCTGCTTGCCGTCGCTGGCCATGATGGTGCCGGAGAAGAACGGCCCGCGCAGGATACCATCGGCGGAGTTGCCGCCCGGCGCGGCGGCCAGGGAGACGACGAAGGCGAACGTGGCGAAAGTGATGGCAAGATGTTTCATGTGGCGAACGGCGGGATTGTTTGGCCGATTGGCAAGCGCTGGCAATGCTTTTGCAGCCGGCGGCTTGTCTTTGTGCGGGCGTGTGTTCAGCTTGCCGCGGTGAGTGGGAGCACACATCCGGGCGCAAACCTAGCGGCGGCGGGCAGTCCCGCCCGCCCGGCCTGCTTGGCGCGCTCGGTCGCCGCGATGCTGGCGCGCGAACCAACGCTCGAAGCCGTCACCCTCCACCGCACGGAGCCGGGCGTGGCCATCGCCACGCTGGGCAACCGCGAGGTCGAGGGCCTCACCGACCGCGTCAATGCCGCCGTGGCCGCCGGACGCCAGACCAGCGAGCGGCACCGCTGCCAACTGCTCCAGCCCGTTGGCAACTGCGCCGAGTGCGATATCCCGCTCTCCCCCGCCGAACACCAGACCGTCACGGTAACGCGCGACGGCGAACGCTCAATCATTGCGCGTATCACCTGCCCGACCGCACCGCGCTTCTGGCGCTGGCGCGACCTGCCGCTGCCCAAAATCATCCCGCGCGAAGTCGAAATCCCGGAGGCCGACGCCGACCTCGACGAGTGGAAGCCGCAGTTGATCGCCGCCGGGATTTGCGGTGCGACCACCTTGACCGCCGCGCTGGTCGGTGACGGCTCGCTCGCACTGGGCTTACACCTCGCGGCCTACCTCAGTGGCGGATGGTTCGCCGCGCACGAAGTTTGGGAACGGCTTCAGCACCGTGTGCTCGATGTGCACTTCCTCATGCTCGCCGTCGCGCTGGGCAGCGCGCTCATCGGCCACTGGGACGAAGGCGCGATGCTGCTCTTTCTCTTCAGCTTCTCCGGCGCACTGGAGCACTACGCGATGGGCCGCACGCAGCGCGAGATTGGCGCGCTTTTCAAGGCCGCGCCCAAGACCGCCACCCAGCTCGACGACGCCGGCCATGAGCACGAGGTGCCCGTCGCCGACCTCCAGCCTGGCGCGCGCCTGCTCATCAAGCCCGGCACGCAGTTCCCGCTCGACGCCGAAATCATCAGGGGCAAGACCGCCGCCGATGAATCCACGCTGACCGGCGAGGCCGCGCCCGTGGAGAAGAACGTCGGCGACTCCGTGCTGGCCGGCACGTTGAACCTTTGGGGCGCGGTGGAAGTGCTGGTGTTGCGCGCCGCCGGACAAAGCGCGCTTCAGAAAATCATCCGCCTCATCCGCGAGGCTCAGCGGCTCAAGGCCCCGTCGCAGCGGTTCACGGACAAGTTCGGCAGCAATTACACCTACGCCATCACCGGTCTCGCACTGGTGATGTTTTTCGTGTGGTGGCGAGGCTTCGGGCTGCCGGCGTTCACCAGCACGGCGGAGACGCAAAGCGCGTTCTATCGCACGAGGGCCTTGCTCGTCGTCGCGTCGCCGTGCGCGATGGTGCTCTCGATTCCGTCCGCTGTGCTCGCCGCCATCGCGTGGGGCGCGCGGCGCGGCATCCTCTTTCGCGGCGGTGCGGCCATCGAGCAACTCGCGGACGTAAACGTCGTTGCGCTCGACAAAACCGGCACGCTGACCACCGGTGAACTGCAGGTGGAACGCGTCGAAAGTTTCCCGCCGGGTCGCGAGCAGGACATCGCCGCGCTGGCCTGCGCGATGGAACGCCTGTCCACCCACCCGCTTGCCCGCGCCATCACACGCTACGGTAAGCAGCAGAATCTCCCATCGCTCGCGCTCGACCACTTCGAGTCCATCACCGGCCTCGGCCTGCGCGCACAGCTCGGCAACAAGGTCTGCCTGCTCGGCCGACGCGAACTGGTTCTGAGCAAGCTCCCACGCGGTTCCCATCCCGAGGCGCCACCAACCGCCGCCGGCATCTCCGAGGTGTGGGTCAGCGACGGCGAACTTCTCGGCCGCATCCTCTTGCGTGATGACATCCGTCCTCAAGCCGCCGATGTGCTCTCGCAGCTCCGCCGCTCCGGCCTTCGCACCGTCGTCCTCACCGGCGACCGCCCCGAAGCCGCCGAGTTGCTCAAGCGCGAGCTGCACTTCGATGAACTCCGCGCCGGCCTCAAGCCCGAGCAAAAGGTCGCAGCCATCCGCGCCTTCACCGAAGCTGGCCAACGCGTCGCGATGGTGGGCGACGGCGTGAACGACGCGCCTAGCCTCGCCGCCGCGCACGTGGGTGTGGCCATGGGCGCGCGCGGTTCCGATGCCGCATTGGAACAGGCGCAAGTCGTCCTCATGCACGACCGCTTGGAAAACTTCCTCGCCGCCTACCGCCTGAGCCAGCGCGCCCGCGCGGTGATCCGCCAGAATGTCTTTCTATCGCTGGGCACCGTGGTCGTGCTCGTGGGCTTTGCGATGTTCGGCAAAGTGCCGCTCACGTTGGGCGTGCTGGGCCACGAGGGCAGCACCGTGGTGGTGGTGCTGAACAGCCTGCGCCTGCTGTTGTGGCCGCGCGGGTCCCGCGAGCCCGTGCAGCATTAGTTGCTTCGCTCCACCGGACGGAACGGCCAGACCCAGTTGGCAAAGGCACCCAGCTTGCGCGTCTGCACCCAGACCTTGCCCTGGCCATGGAAGCGGCAGACCAGCCCCTCGCCGGAGAAGAACAGGGACTTGTAGCCGCCAATGCGGCCGACCTCGTATTGCAGGCCATCGGTGAAGGCCACGATGTGGCCGGTGTCCACGACGTAGCTGCCGGAGACATTCACGCAGAACATCGCTCCAAACGTGTTGAACCACAGGTCGCCCTTGCCGGAGCACTTGATGAGGAACAGCCCCTCGCCAGTGAAGAATCCCTTCAAACCCTGCCACTTGCTGTCGAGCGTGACGCCCATGCCGCTGGCGACGTAGCCGCTGCTCTGGAGGAAGATCGTGTCGCCATCCAGGTAGACGTGCTCCAAGTCACCGGGTGCGCCCGGCGCGATGCCGATGCTGCCGGGCGTGTTGGCGGCAGTGAACTCGTTGACGAAGAGACTTTCCCCCGTGAGCAGGCGCGAGAGGCCGCCGCGCATCTTGGTCTTCATTTCCAAGTTGCTGTCCATGGTCGCCATGGCGGAGGCCTCGACCTTGAGGGTCTGGTTCGCGGGCAGTTGGACGGTGAGAAACGCGAAGTCCGGACGGCCCTCGATGGTGTAATCGAAGTCCCGCCGCTGGTCCGGGTTGTAACCGCTCGTCAGCAGGCCGGTGGCGGGGGCGGCCGGCAAGGGGGGCGGCCCGCCGCCGGGCTGCGGCGGAGGCGTGCCGGCCAGCACGGGCGACTGGCTGGCGAGCACCCAGTTGGTGAGGCCCTCGTGGAAGACGTGATGCGTGGGCAGCAGGTCGCCGGAGGCGAGCATCTGGCGGACCTGCTCGACGGGGAACGGACCTTCCTGCGTGCCGGTGCGGGAGATGTAGACTTGCATGAGCGTCGCGCGAAGAAGGTTAGTTGCCAAAATCGAGGGAGCCGCCACCGCTGCGGGACTTGAGTTCTGGTCCCAGCTCCCAGCCGAAGCCGTTGGCGTTGTGGCTCTGGCACCAGACGGTGCCCCGGCCGGAAAAACGGCAGACCAGGCCTTCCCCACCGAAGATGGCCGTGGCCCAGCTTCCGCCGGCCTTGGCGATGGAGAAATTCAGCGTCTCCTGAAACGCGACGATATGGCCGGTGTCCACGATGTATTCACCGTCCACCTCGAGCGGATAAATCGCGCCGAAGCTCGACAGGACGACCGGGCCGGTGCCGCTGAGCTGCAACCAGATCATGTTCTCCCCGGAGAGGAACGACTTGAAGCCCTGCCAGCCGAAATTCACGTTCACACTGCTCTCGCAGGCCACAAAGGAACCGGCCTGCACGATGAGGTTTTCCGCCCGGAGATCGTAGCGGAGCATGTCGCCAGGGAGCGTGGCCGCGAGAAAAACTTCGCCAGCCTGCGCCCCGGCCGAATAGTGGTTCACGAAGAAACTCTCCCCGGCCAGCATCCGCTTCAGCCCCGCCAGGATCGAGCCGGAGTCGCGTTTGTGCGTGGTGGTGGTGAGTTCCAGGGTGTCGCTCATCGCGATCATGGAGCCCGACTCGGCGGTGAGATGCTCGCCGGGCGAGAGAACGACACGGGCGGCGGAATTGCCGGGCCGTTTGAGCAGGTCGATTTGCATGCGGGAAAATTAGATTCGCGGATTCAACCAGCTCGCCAGGCCGCTGATGCTGCGGGTTTGGATGATGATTTTGCCCTTCCCTTCCACGCGCGTCACGAAGCCTTCGCCGCTGAACAGACTGGCAAACAGTCCGCCCGCCAACTGGAGCTTGAGCTGCAACTGCGGCTCGTAGGCTACGAGGTGACTGGTATCCACGAGGAACTCCCCGTCCACCTGCCGCTCCAGCAACTCACCATACGCTCCATACCAAAGCGTGCCCGTGCCGGAGACGGTGAGCTTGAAGAAGCCTTCGCGCGCGATGCCGCTGACCAGGCCGGCCCAGCGCAGGCCGAGCTTCAGGCCCGGCGTGGACGCGATGTAAGCCCCGGGTTGAAGGCAGATCGTTTCCCCATTGAGCTGCACCTCCCGCATGTTACCCGGCGTGGTCTGCACCAGCGTGACGCGGCGCGGGCCGGATGCAGTGTTGGTGAAGGTGTTCACGAACAGCGACTCGCCCGCGAGAAACTTCTTGGCCAGGCCGGAAAAGAAGCCGCCGTTGAACGTCGCCTGCATCCCAAGATCGGCCGCCATGCTGGACATGGCATCGGACTCGGCCACGATGGACTCGCCGGGATCGAGGTCCACGTGGAGATAGGCGAACGAGGGCGCGCCTTCAATGGTGGTTTTCATGCGGGAAACGCTTTTTGGAAACTCGGCGAACTGGACGGCCCGAAGTTAAGCAGAGACGACCGAAGACGCCAGATTCTTCCTCGCCTCCCCCGAGCCAGCGACACCTGCGCTGGCAGGCCACTCCTTCGCCGGCTCGTAAAACGTGTTCCGCTGCACGGGCACGCGGCCGACTTCGCGGATGGCCTTCACCATCTCCGCCTCGGTCTGGAGCTGCGGGGACTTCGCGCCGGCCATGTGGAAGATGTGCTCCTCGACGATGGTGCCGTGCAGATCGTCCGCGCCGTAGCTAAGGGCGACCTGCGCGAGTTTGAGGCCCATGCCAACCCAGTAGGCGGTGATGTGGTCGAAGTTGTCGAGGTAGAGCCGGCTCACGGCGATCGTGCGGAGCTGGTCGAAGCCCGTGGGCGGCACGCGCACGGGGATGTCGTTGTTCTCGGGCTGATACGGAAGCGGCACAAAGCCGGTAAAGCCGCCCGTCTCGTCCTGCAACGCGCGCAGCAGGCTCAGGTGATGCACGCGGTCTTCAAGCTTCTCCACGTGGCCGTAGAGCATCGTGCAGGTGCTGCGCCCGCCGAGCCGGTGCCAGGTGCGGTGCACTTCAAGGTATTCCTCGGCGCTCTCCTTGCCGCGCGCGATGGCGTGGCGGACTTCCTTGCGAAAAATCTCCGCGCCGCCCCCCGTGAGCGATTCAAGGCCGGCCGCCTTGAGTTCGATCAAGGTTTGCTCCACGGACTTCTTGGCCAGCCACGCGAGGTGCAGGATTTCGATCGCGGTGAAGCACTTGAGTTGCAGACGGGGATCAAGCGCCTTGAGGGCCTTGAGAAAGTCCACGTAGTAGCTGAACGGCAGCGAGGGGTGCAGCCCGCCCACGATGTGCAGCTCGGTGATGCCGAGTGCCAGCGCCTCGCGGGCCTTCTGCACCATCTGCTCGATGGTCAGCTCGAAGCCGTCCGCGTCGCGCTTCTTGCGGGCGAAGGAGCAGAACTGGCAGGAGAGAATGCAGTAGTTGGAGTAGTTGAGGTAGCGATTGAGGATGTAGCTGGCGCGGTTGCCGACCTTCCGCTGCCGCGCAAAGTCCGCGATGGCCCCGACGGCGTTGATGTCCTTGCTCTCGAAGAGGCGCAAGGCGTCCGCATCGGACAGGCGCTCGCCGGCGACGACCTTGTCGTAGAGGTCGCGCAAGTCGCTGTGCTGAATGGCGAAGGTCATTCGCGAGGACAATGGCCGGGAATCGGTCAACTGGCAAAACGAGACTGAGCCAACTATTCGCCGGCCAGACGAAACGCTTCCGCTTTCACGGCATTGGAGACCCGAAAGCCCGCCTCGGTTTCGAGCCGGCGCACCAGTTCGCGCACGGAACCAATCAGCCCGCGCTGTTTCGCCTCGACCACCAAGCCCATCAGCCCGGTGATCCGGAGCCCCTCGCGCAGCGCGACTTGCCGTCCGAGCTTTTCGTCAATCAGTAGCAGATCGGCGTTCGTCTCCTTGGCGAGCACGATGGCCTCGGCTTCGCCCAAATCCAACTCGACCTCCAAGTCCGCGACCCAGGTGCGATCTGTCACGTCTCGCACATCGAGGAACGCGGGAATGGTAGCGTGGGTGCGGAGCAATTCGAGTTGCACCGCACGAGGGATCAATACGGCCCCATTAAGCTGCCGCAGCAGCTCGTAGTGCCCGACTTGGATCAGTGACGTGATGACCGAAGTGTCGCTGACGACGATCATGACTCACGCAGCGCCGTCAGGGTGCGGATGTCGGCCTGCAAGTCCTCCAAGTCGTAATGGACCGGAATGCCCCGCCGCCCCAACTCCCGCTGGAAATCAAGCTGCGTCAGCCGCGCGATTCCCGCCGCGCGTCCCAGCGTTACCCGGCGCTCCGTGAACAGGCCGACCGCGAAGTCCACGCGGGCTTCAGCCTCCGTCAGGCCGGTGCCACGCAACTGCTCATCCTCGACTTCTATCAGCATGGCAGGAGCGTAGATATGTCGGGCGAAATCGGCAAGCGCATCAGCCGTTCAGCGTGTTCTGGCGCGCCCACGCATCCGCCGCCAGGATCTGTTCCAATGACGGGTGGGCGACCACTTGGTGCGTGTCCATCGCGCGGGCGACGGCGGCGGAGATGTCGGTGAACTTGATCTGGCGGTTGCAGAAGGCTTCCACGGCGACTTCGTTGGCGGCGTTGAGCACGGCGGGCAAGGTGCCGCCGACTTCGCCAGCGCGGCGCGCGAGGTTGAGCGAGGGGAAGCGGTCGAGGTCAGGTTCCTCGAAGGTGAGGCTGCCGATCTTCGCGAAGTTCGTCTGCACGCGGTCGCTGCCCACCCGCTCGGGATAGGTGAGGGCGTATTGAATGGGCAGGCACATGTCGGGCGTGCTGAGCTGCGCAATGATGGAGCCGTCCACGAACTCGACCATCGAGTGCACCACGCTTTGCGGATGCACCACGACTTTCACGCGATCCATGCCGATGTCAAAGAGCCACCGGGCCTCGATCATCTCCAGGCCCTTGTTGAAGAGCGTGGCGGAATCAATGGTGATCTTCCGGCCCATGACCCAGCTCGGGTGCTTGAGCGCGCGCTCGACGGTGATGTCGGCAAAGGATTCCTTCGGGTGCAGCGCCTTGTCGCGGAAGGGGCCGCCGCTGGCGGTGAGCCAGAGGGCGCGGACGGAGGCGGGCGGCTTGCCGTCGAGACACTGGAAGATGGCGGAATGTTCGCTGTCCACGGCGAGGACTTTCACGCCGTGCTTGCGGGCCTCGTTCATCACGGTTTCGCCAGCCATGACGAGGATTTCCTTCGAGGCGACGGCGATGTCCTTGCCCGCGCGAATCGCGGCCAGGGCGGGCTGCAACCCAGCGGTGCCCACGATGGCGATCAGGACGATGTCGGCCTCAGGCATCGTGGCGAGCTTCAGCAGGCCGTCGTTGCCGGCGTGGACTTGCGCCTTGGTGCCGAGGGCGGCCTGGAGTTCGGTGGCCTTCGCCGGATCCGTGATGGAGATCGCGGCGGGCTGATACTTGAGGGTTTGCGCGAGCAGCAGTTCGGAGTTGCCGCCGGCCGCCATGCCGATGATGCGCAGGCGGTCGGGCAGGTCATCAGCAACCTTGAGCGTGCTGGTGCCGATGGAGCCGGTGGAGCCGAGAAGGACGACGTTTTTCATCAACTGGTTGTCTCTTAATCGTAATCTTACTCTTAATCCTAATCCTGGTCTGTGCTATCTGCGCGCCGCTGGGGAAGCAGATTACGATTAGGATTAAGAGTAATAGCAGGAGGAGGCAGATTCAGTGCGTCAACACATGCCGCAGATACAGATACATCAGCGGCGCATTGAACAGCAGGCTGTCGAGCAAGTCCAGAATCCCGCCGATGCCAGGGAAGTAGCCGCCGGAGTCCTTTACGCCGGCCTCGCGTTTGAAGAGGGATTCGATGAGATCGCCGATGACGGCCGCGACGCTGAGGATGACTCCGAGGACAAGCGCATGGGTGAGGTTCATTCCGTGCAGCCGCGCTCCGGCGAAATGCGCGAAGGCGACGCTCGCCCCCGTGGAGATCACCACCGCTCCCCCGAAGCCCTCCCAGGTCTTCCCCGGGCTGATGCGCGGGATCATCTTGTGCTTGCCGATAAGCGACCCGGTGC